>Ga0326512_10002146_pt1 | contig 14641 bp, 8 predicted proteins | sample 1_2617_0518_D_FD_203652 | JGI IMG/M metagenome (GOLD analysis project Ga0326512, IMG submission 203652) | Bovine rumen microbial communities from UC Davis, California, United States - 1_2617_0518 | ecosystem: Host-associated > Mammals > Digestive system > Stomach > Rumen | place: USA: California... | reverse complement strand
TGACGAAGCCTATGTCAAGCACCTGAAAGAGATCGGTGACATGATAGATACATTTGTGTACTATTTTACTCTTGGCGTATGAAACAATAATACTAGGGAATAATATAGCTGTTGGCACCAAATAAATTTCGAAGATTGTACCAACAGCTATATTATTACCAATTTATTTTTTCAGTAATTCCCATATATCATTCATGGTGAGACTGCCATGCTCTTTCCCGATCAGGTCCAGAACAAAGCCTGGCCACTGCTGGAAGAGTTCGCCTGCTCTTTGAAGATTAGCTTCTTCAACCTTCATTTTGAAGCCATCACGGATCTCATTTGAAATGAGCAAAGTATTACCAAATCCCAAATATTCAGAACTCCAATTGGGATTTTTAGACTCACTGCCCAACAAGCCATGTTCAAGATCCACAAATACAGGAATGACGTCCTTAATGTGGTCTCGATCGATACAATCATCCCCCATGAAATAATTGGCATGATAAATCTGTCCTTCTCTGTCGATAATATAGATACCACCCATTTCTCCCATTGCCCCTTCATAGGCAAAAGAGAAAGCAACAATATCAAGAGTCGCAAAATCTTGATAATTCGATTCTGTAATTTCAATGACGTTCATAATCCTATGTTTTAATAATGAAACTTGGGACAAAGATACATAAAAAAATCTAATATCATAGTGATCTTGCAGAAAAGTCGCATTATTGGAACTGATTTCTGCATAAAAGAGACAAAATGTCTACCTTTAACTTTCGTCTGCTCTCTTTGGTGAGCACATATTTGGCAGAGCGAAGCCTGTTTTGGGGGTCAAAATTGAGTATAATGCAATAAAAATGTTATTTTTCATCAGATTTTTGGTATTTTGAAACTATTTCCCGTTTATTTTTCGTATCTTTGCCCAATATAAATATAAAATTGGAGAACCAATAGCTGTAATATGGATAAAGATATTAACCGAATTAAAGTTGTGTTGGCAGAGAAAAAGCGAACCAACAAATGGCTAGCCGAGCAGTTGGGAAAGGATCCTGCAACTGTTTCCAAGTGGTGTACTAACAATTGCCAGCCCACATTAGAAACCCTAATGAAAATAGCGAAGCTCTTAAATGTGGAGCCTGGTGAACTTATGCGATTTAAAGACATACCAGAACCAATAGCTTAGAAAGAAACATGAATAGCAACCTCGCTTCATATCTGTCAAAGAATCCAAAATATCGACTTGCATTCGACCTCTCGTCGTCATTAGAAGTTGAGAGTGTTGATGTTGGTACATACCTTGCCGATGCCCTTCAAACAAAAGCTCAGAAGGCTAGTCTTAATATGTATGCTTCTGATGCCATTCGCAAAATGATTCGCCAACACACACATGAGCATCCAGAATATGGTCGCTATGTGGCATTCTGCAATATCGGCATTCTTTTCGAACCGGCTCTTTCCTTCAATCTTGAGACGATTGTAGAACAGACTTCAAAGGATGAATTGTTAATTATCCAAGCTAATGGTTGTATAGTGAATGAAAGGTTTTACTTTGTTTCACAACAAAACAACTATTCATTCAGTCTCAAAAATCTAACTTACGCAATAGTCGAATAATAAATAGCATCAAATATGAAATACAGAGAACTTATCCAATTTAATCCTATCGACGAGATTATCAAATTTGAAAAACTTGATAATGAGGATTATCGTACTAACGTTGTGAAGAACTTTGTTTGTTCTGAAACCTTCGAGAGCTACACAATTCCCACAATCTGCAAGCATCTCGACTTCTCACGACCAGTAGAGACCAAAGGCATTCAGATAGTCGGTAATTATGGTACCGGTAAATCTCACCTTATGTCATTGTTCTCTATCATTGCAGAAGACGAAAAGTACCTTGACTTGCTTCAGAATGAGAAAGCGAAGGACGCTTTGGGGAAAATCGCAGGAAAATATCTTGTTCATCGATTTGAGATTGGCAGCAATAAAGATCTCTGGACAATAGTAGCATGGGAGATAGATAAAGCTCTTGATGAATGGGGTATTGATTATAGCCTTTCTGACGACAAAACACCTGATAGCTATGCGACCAAGATAGCAAAAATGATGGCTAAGTTTGAAGAGAAGTATCCTAACAAGGGCTTCCTCCTAGTCATTGACGAGATGCTGTCATTCCTAAAGGGACATGCCACACCAGCTGCTCTTAATACAGACCTCCAGGTTCTTCAGGCCCTCGGCCATCAAAGCGACAGGACACATTTCAGAATGGTGTTTGGTGTTCAGGAACTGATTTATCAGTCAACGGAGTTCCAGTTTGAAAAGGACATGCTTTCGCATGTAAGTGACCGATACGAGAATCTTACTATATTGAAAACAGATGTTCAATTCATTGCACAGGAACGTCTGTTAAAGAAGAATGAGCAGCAAAAGTCTACCATTTCTGATCATCTTGGTAAATTCAGAAACCTCTTCCCCGACATGGATAACGATTTTGATACCTATGTCAATTTGTTCCCTGTTCATCCACAATATTTTGAGAATTTCCAGGAGATACGTATTGGAAAGAGCCAACGCGAGGTGCTGAAAGTCCTTTCAGAAAAGTTCGCAAAGATGCTCGACCAAGATGTTCCAGAGGAAGAACCAGGTATCATCAGCTACGATTCATATTGGGATGACATGAAACGGAATACTGACCTTATGGCCATCCCAGATGTACGCCGTGTGAGTGATATCATGACCATTGTTGATCAGAAGATTGACAACAACTTCACTGGTGGTCGCGCTTCTCAGAAGCCCCTCGCTCATAGGATAGCGAATGCTCTCGCAGTGAAGATTCTTCAGGCAGATTTGGCCAAGACAAATGGTGCTACAGCAGAGACTCTAACACGTGACCTATGTCCTGTTGATGACATGTGCGAGGGATATGATGACCTTGTTGAATTGGCTGTTAAACCAGCAGCCGACAATATTGTTCAAGCAACAATTGGCGAATATTTAGAGCGAAATGACATCAATGATGAATACCATCTTCGCATTGAGGGCGGTGTTAACTACGAGCAAAAGATTAAGGACTACGCTTCTCAAATGGACAATAGCACCAAGGACCATTATTTCTTCCAATTTTTGGCCAAAGTGCTGCCTGTAGAGGATGAGACATATCGTAATGGTTTCCTTATTTGGCCACATCATATCGTTTGGAAGTCACGTATGTGTACTCGAGCTGGCTATATTTTCATGGGTAACCCTGCAGCGAAATCAACAACCCATCCCCGACGTCACTTTTACATCTATTTCATGCCCATCTTTGATGCGGCAGCTATGGCTCACGATAATGAAGAGGATGGAGTATTCTTCCTTCTGAACGAATTAAGTGACAAATTTAAGGAGACCGTATCATACTATGGTGCAGCCTTGCAGCTTGAAAATGGTGCTGACTCTGCTCAGAAACCCAAATACGAAACATTTAGAAAGCGTTTCTTTAAGGAGTGTTGTGAGGTGTTTGATCGTGAATTCTATGACAAGACAAATGTTGAGTATAATGGAAGTGCTCAACCAATGCGAACAATGGTAGGTTTCGGAACTGGCCAAGCAAAGATTGATGCCGTCAGCAGTATTGTTTCAGTTATTATGGAGCCCCACTTCGATCATGAGAATCCAGAGTATCCTAGCTTCTCTTTGCTTTCACAGCCCCTGGCTGATGACAATAGGAAGAATATTTTGTCTTCAGCAAGAAGTGTGATATCTAAGCCACAGAATGCCAACAGCAATGGTATTGCAATCTTGCATGGCCTTGGTCTTTGGAAAGACGGACGTTTGTCAACATCAGATTCTCAATATGCACGTTCTATTAAAGCCATGCTTGATGCTGCGGGAGGCAAAGTGGTTAACCGCTCAGAAATTCTGGAAGCATTCTACGTAGAAGGTAATGAGTTCCTGAGTAAGGACTTCCATATTGAGGCAGATCTCGAATTCATTGTACTTTCTGCAATGGCTGCACAAGGCGAGTTGGAGATTGTACTCAACAACAGCAGTCGCATCAATGCTAGTACTATTGATATGGTAACCCGCCTTAATGATAATGACTACTATGAGTTCAAGAGTGTATGTCCACCAAAGGGCATTAATCTTGCTGTAGTAAAAGAGTTGATGCTAGCATTGATTGAAGAAGACCGTACTAACCGTTTGGGAGAGGCAAGCACATACGCAGATCTCGCTATTGCTGCCCGTGATATTTCTAAACGTGCAGTAAAGATGGCTTCCGAAATTCGTAATGGCTATACTTTCGCTGGTGCAGAAATCCTTTCACCTTCGGAAGGAAACAGCTATTATAGCAGATTTACCGCACTTGCAGGCATGTGTGACCAAATACCTAATTATAACAATGAAGCTAAACTTCGCAATATTACATGGACTGTAGATAATGTTCGTTCAAAACTTGTGGATGACAAAGGTAAGCTCGATGAGTTTGAAAAGAAGTTTGCTGACATGGAGAAGTTCCAGGCAATTATCAGTTACCTGAAACAGGCTCAGCAACTTGCAATGTGTGATAAGCCACTAATGATGAAACTAATTCAGGGAATGCAGAAGCTATCGTCCATCATTGATATGAATGATACTGATCGTACAGCCTATCTTCGCGAGTTAGAGCAGATAAAGGGAGATTATGCAGACTGGTATTTAGCTCGATATACTGCAGCACATATCACAGAAATGGAAAATGCCACGAAACTAGACATACTGAGCAGCAAGAAATATCAGGTGTGCGAAGATGTTATTAATGCTAACTTCCTTAATATGGTAATGTTCACCCAGTGGAAGAATAAGATAGGACAACTGAAACCGGCAAATAGCTTGGTAACACGTGAGAATATCTTAATCTCTCCTTTCCAAGACGGTTTTAATCCCACAGTTCAAAGTGGTCTGAAACCCAATGTGAACGCCCTAAAAACAGAGCTTGATGATATCTTTGCAGATATTGAACAACAGTTCCACGATGCTCTTGACGATCCTTCTGTTGACCGTAACAAGCAATATCTCAATGAGCCAGAAAAGGTCTTAATCAAGCAGTTCTCTGAAGGCAAGATAGAATTAGACCACACCTATGCTCGACAACTGGTCGAAGTTATTCAGAAACTGAACCATAGTTTCGAGCGAGTGGAGATATCTTTCGATGAAATTGTACACTCTTTCTCACGTCCTATGACGAAGCAGGCTGCTATGGATGCTTTTGAGCAGCTTATTCTTAGTAAAACTTCTGGCATGCGCCCAGAGGATGTTCGTATCATTATTAAACAGTAAAAGGAAAATATGGCAAATCAAGATAAAACTGGTAGTCTATTCTCTGAAGAGGAGATGACTCGTGTTATGGGTGGTTTTGACTTTAAAGATAACACCCCTGTCACTTGTCTTGGTATGGAATTTGAAAACGATGAAGCACGTCGATCTTATTTCCGAGAAGAACTTCGTAAGAAACTACCAGAACTAAGAAAAATTGAAGGTTTCCCCATCGGAGAAGATGATGATATCATTAATCTCTCTGATCCTCCATATTATACTGCATGTCCAAATCCGTGGACACCAGAGATAATAAATGAATGGAATAACGAAAAAGAAACTTTATTAAAAGAAGGCAAAAGATCGAATTCTTTTAATGTTCCTTTTCCTTACTCTAAAGACATTAGTGTTGGAAAGAATGACCCAATATACACAGCGCATTCTTATCATACGAAAGTACCACACAAAGCTATCATGAAATTGTTATACTATTATACTCAACCGGGCGATATTATATATGATGGTTTTGCAGGAACTGGTATGACAGGAGTTGCAGCTGGTATGTGCGAATTTGGCTCAGATGCTACTAGAGGCGAAGAAAGAAGTTTAGGAAAGCGGCATTGTATCTGTAGTGACTTAAGTCCTATTGCAAGTTTTATTGCTTTTAATTTAAACAATAATAATTCTGCTGAATTACGTAATTTTTCCGCCATACTTGAAGATGTTAAGCAAGAATATGGTGACTTGTATCGGACCAAGCATACCAACGGGAAATATGGTGAAATCTTTTTTATGGTATGGTCAGATATAGTTATATGTGACAGTTGTGGTGGCGAAGCAAAATTTATGGATTTGTTTTCAAGAATTGGTGAAGGCAGAATTGATGATTATGCTATTTGTCCACATTGTGGCGCTGAAATCAAAAGGAGTACGTGCAAAAAGAAAAAAGAGAATTATTTCGACAATAGGCTTGGAGAGTCTCGAGAACGAACTGTTTCTGTGCCTTATCTTATTGTTTATTACTATAATGGACATAAATTCAGGAAAACGCCTGATGCTGAAGATATTGCACTAATAGAAGATATTAAAAATACCCCCAACAACTCATGGGTACCAACCTTGCCACTAGGGGAAGGTGACAAGATGGAGGATCCTAAAGCAAAAGGGGTTTATTATATCCATCAATTATATACAGACAGAACATTGTTTATTCTTTCAAAATTATGGGAAAGATGTTCTATGTACAACAAGTTCTGTCTCACAAATAGTATTGCAAGAAACCTTACTAAACTAAATAGATTTATAGTAAATAAATACCACATGAATGGGCGTATTAATGGTCCATTAAGTGGTACTCTATATGTTCCAAGTGAAATAGTAGAACAAAACATTTTCGATCTTTTGGAGGTAAAACATTCGCCTGAGGTCGAAAATATGAACTTAAATAATATTATCCAAGTTGGTGATGCTCTTCATAATAGTATCATACCGGATCAATCTGTAGACTACATTTTTACTGATCCTCCTTTTGGTGATAATATTATGTATTCAGAATTAAATAGAATAACAGAAGCCTGGCTTAATGTAATAACTAACTCTAAAGATGAAGCCATTGCCAACAAAACTCAAAATAAAGAGGCTGCTGATTACATGAGACTCATTCAGGGGGCTTTTGTGGACTATTTTAGAATATTAAAACCTGGCAAATGGATGACTGTAGAGTTTAGCAATACCAAGGCAAGCATATGGAATGCAATTCAAACTGCCATACAGAATGCTGGCTTTGTAATATCAAGTGTTACAGCTTTTGACAAAGTTCATGGAGGCATTAAATCCATGAGATATACCACATCTGTCAAAGAAGATTTGATAATAACCTGTTATAAGCCTAACGATTCTATTTTAAAAGAGATTAATTTGTCGAATTCAATTAATATATGGGATTTCATAGATGATCATTTGAATCATCTTCCTGTCCATATAATTAAAGGAAACGCGACTACTTCAATTGTAGAAAGAAACCCCAAAATACTATATGATAGAATGCTATCATATTTTGTTGCGAATAACATTCAAGTTCCACTTGATGCAGGCGATTTTCAAAAAGGTCTCCGTGAACGTTATATTGAAATAGATGGCATGTTTTTCACTGCTCCTCAGGCTGCTGAATATGAAGAAAAGAAAAAAACAGCTCCAAATTTTGTTCCAATGGGTATTATCGTAAGCGACGAAGCCAATGGTATAGAATGGCTAAAGAATCTTCTTCGCAATAACCCGAAGACATACCAGGAAATACAGCCTGAATGGATGCAAGCTATCAATGGTCTCCGCAAGGGAGATGTTCTTCCGGAATTACGTGATATTCTCGAAGAGAATTTCATTGAAGAATCTGACGGCAAATGGCGTATTGCCGATCCAGAAAAGCAAGTAGATTTGGACAAGTTGCGTTTCAAAAATCTAATGAAAGAATTCAATATATATGTCGAAGCAGTAAATAAGCCAAAAGCTAAGCCTATTAAAAACGCTCGACTTGAAGCTGTACGTGTTGGTTTTAAAGAGTGCTACAAGAAAAAAGACTTTATTACCATTATCAAAGTGGGTGAAATGATTTCGCCTAACATGTTGCAGGAAGACGAACAGCTGCTCCGTTATTATGATGTTGCTACACGTCACGTATAATTTAGGAATATATGCAGTATAGAGGTAAGAGCATCGAAATTATTGGTAAGAGGCAGATGTTTGACAAAACATTCTGCTGGATTCACATTCTTGAAAATGATGAGTTCAAACAGGTAATGATTGATGAAATCGAAGATTACCACAGTAATCTCGATGCTCTTTCCTACGCTCGTTATGTGTCTATTGCCGCCCGTATCCAAGGAGAAATAGCCCAAAAGCGATTACTTGCTCCCTACGAAAGCTCTCTCACACCACTTCCCCATCAGATTCTCGTTTTAGAGAAGGTAATGCAAGGACTTCAGACCCGCTATTTATTAGCTGATGAAGTTGGTATGGGTAAAACCATTGAAGCTGGGCTTGTTTTGAAGGAGAAGAAACTTAGGGGTGAAGTAAAGCGTGTGCTACTTATTGTTCCCAAATCTGCCATGCTACAATGGCAATCGGAACTGCGTGAGCATTTTTGCGAAAATTTCCATATTTATGATTCCTCCTTTATCAATAGTATGGCCAAAACGTTTGCCAGTTTTGATGCTGAGGATGAACTGAATTTCTGGAAGCAGCATAACCAGATTATCGTTTCTAGTGATGCTCTGAAACCTTTAACTGTACGAGATGGTTGGAGTCAGAAAAGGGTGGATGAATATAACAAGTATCGCTTAGAAGCTGTGCTGGAAGCGGAATTTGATATGGTCATTATTGACGAGGCACATAAAATGGGTGGAGCAACCGCTCAGGTTTCACGATATGTTATGGCTGATGCTCTTTGTAACAGTGTTCCTAATGTGCTCCTCTTGTCAGCTACACCACATCGAGGGAAGAGCGACCATTTCCGCCGGGTTTTACAACTGATAGATCCAGACACCTTTACTGGTGACGGAATGCCTAGCATTGCAGAGATACAACCATACGTCATGCGCTCTGAGAAACGCTTTGCTCTTGACTATGACGGAAAGAAGCTTTTCCAACAGCGTGAAACTCAGCGTTTAAATGTTCTGACCGAAAAATGGGAATTTGCTAAGCAACATCAACTATATGAAGATGTAACAGAATATGTCAGGAAGAGTTTTGAGAATGCTCTTGATATGAACAGCTATGCTAAGGGACTGGTGATGGTTATGTTCCAGAAACTGGCGAGCAGTAGTACTGCAGCTGTTCTTTCTGCCATGCGTAACCGGTACAAGCGATTGCAGGAGGGAGAGGATCCGGATGAATTAGAAGAATATGGTGAACAGGATAGTCTTCGCTATAGTGACTTTGAGGAAGAAGGGCTGATGGCCGCTGAGATGGATGTTGTTTACAATGCCGGTATAGCCTTCAATGAAATTGATGAGCTAGGGAAGCTTATCAGGAAAGCAGAAGAGGTTATGCGTATTGAAAAAGACGCCAAGATGGTGGCCTTGCTTGACAAAATATACCAGCTTAGGAGTGACCCTTCAGAAGAAAACCTGAAAGTACTTGTATTTACAGAGTTCCGTGGAACACAGGAGTATTTAATTGAATCACTCAAAGACGCGGGTTTGGATTGTGTGGGCATTAATGGCTCTATGTCATTGACGGCCCGCAAGAATGCCCTGCAACGCTTCAAGGATGATGTTCCCGTTATGGTAGCAACAGATGCTGCTGGAGAATCTCTCAATATGCAGTTCTGCCATATTGTTATCAACTATGACCTGCCTTGGAATCCAATGGCATTAGAGCAGCGCATTGGTCGTATTGACCGTATTGGCCAGTCGCATAAGGTTGTGGCTATCAATATGCTAACAGACAATAGTGTTGACAGCCGTATCTACAACACGATTATGTCTAAGCTTGATACTATTATGGACGAGCTGGGTATTGACAAGACAAGCGATGTATTAGACTCTACGATAGAGATGAAACACCTGAATCAACTCTACCTGCAATCTCTACTTGATCCCCGCCAATTTGAGAAGGACAGTAAGAAATGGTTAAACGAAATCAAGGATAAACTTCGTAACTATCGCTCAACAGAACACGCTCTGCCATCAATATCCGAGAAAGAGATTACTAAGACAGCAGCATCAGAAGTGAAATATAGTCCGCTCCCCATTTGGCTTGAAGACCTCATGGACTTGCATTGCATCAATGTAAAAGGATTCTACGACAAAATGCTTAACGGATTAACGCTATATCATCTTCCAGATGGAAATCTTGGAGCCATCTTTGATTCCAAATGGGAAGAGGATAATCCTGCGGCCATTCATATTACATTGCAACACCCAATCATTCAGCATATCATTCGTGATATAGATGGTGGTATAGGTAGAGAAATACCTGTAATTCAGTCCCTAAGCGGTGAGGAACGGCCTGGATATCTTACGTTATGGAAGGTTACTGGCAAAAACGATAATGAGACGAAGGTTTGTTATTCAGCACAGTATATCAGTGATAATGGGCGTGTGTTCGCTCCTTACGGACAAACTTTGTGGGATATGTTGGTTAAACGCAAAGCCCAGTTCAAGGGTATTGGTTTTATGGCTTCAGACCCGACAATCACCGAAAATGCTCAGCTCCAAAAGAATCTATATTCTGTTTTCTTGAAGATAGAGTCTGAAATACAGAGTGGCATTGCAGCAAAACTCGACAAAAAACGCCATGTCATGGATGTTGCAGAAATCCGTATTCGTAGAATCGGGATTGAAAACATACGCCAAGGGAAATTAAAGAAATTGCAGGAACAAAGAGATCTGTTTGAAAACAGCCTCTCTCGTGCATATAATGTTGTACCAGATGTCAAACATATACTAACAGTCAGAATAAATGGATAGTTTGGTTAGCAATATAGTTCATAACATAATACAAGAGAATGTCAGTATCAGCATTATTCGCTATGCCGACAGCCTGCTCATGCGAGAAGATATATATTCCCGTTTGAGTGAGGAATTAGGCATTAAATTTGTCACTGGAAGTAATATAGAATTGCGTTTCCATTATGAATTGCACAAGAATGATGATGGACAACATTATTGTTATCTTCTTGGTACCGGGCAAATGCTGATGCCAGATATCATGCGAAAATGCTATGTGACCGATTTCAAATTGACGGATTTGTTCTCGTGTTATGACATACCTACACTGGTAGAGGCACATCCATCGTTCCCACTATTATGCATCCTTTTTGAAAAACGTACATTGCGTAATCTTGGGCCAAGAGAGACCATAGATATAATAAATGCGCAGAAAGAGAAGTTGGGAGCTGATGCTTCAGAACTAAAACAACAGTTATTGGAAATACCTCGTGATTGGACCTCTGTCAATACTATGGAACAGATAAGTGACTTAGTCATAAAGGCCATCATGCAGAATGCTTACAAGGAAATAGAGCCAGCATTGAATGAAATCAATGCTGATTTCCAACGTTTCGTAGACGAGAATTACTTCAATACCCAAACTTCATCTGCATTTGGTAAGCCCAAGGTCGTTTCCAAGATATTACCATATCTTTGCGATAAGCATGAGCGGAATGAAATGGTCGCATTAGTTGTAGTTGACTGTCTTAGTTATTGGCAGTATTCTATGCTTGGTAAACGTCTACGCGAAGAAGGTTTGTCACCAAAAGATGATATCACGTTTGCATGGATGCCTTCTGTGACAGAACTATCAAGGCAAGCTATCTTTCGTGGTGATTTCCCAGAGAATGACTATAATCAAGGTCCTGGCTCAGAAGAGAAATTATGGAATAAATATTGGACTTCGCATGATAGAGGTTCCAAGCAGTTAATTGGAGATAGCGCTTTGTACCTTTACGAAAAAGATGTTCCCGAGTTTATTTATCAACCACGTGTTGCCTTAGTTGATGTTAACTTGGATCACACAGCTCATGCATGTCGATATACTAAGGACCTGTACAGCATCACTGAAAATTGGGTAGAAAGAATCCTTCCACGAATAAAACGGCTTTATGAAGAGGGTTACTACATCTATATTGCGACTGATCATGGGAACATTTCTTCCCATGATGGTTGGACTCTCACGCAACAAGATAAGACTTTCATCGTAAAGGAGAAAGATAGTGATGCCAGCCGTGGAGAGCGTTATTTACGTTTCGACAAAGAGACTTATCTAAATGCTTTTGTCGAGATGCATCCTGATGACCAGATGAATTGGCTAATAAGAGACAATTGGCTTGTATGGAGGAATACCCAATCTTTCAAACCAAAGGAGGAAATTACCCATGGAGGGGCGCACTTTATGGAGATGGTCATTCCTTTTATAACAATAGAAAACAAGAAATATGGAGAATAAAATATTAATAAATCAACGTATAAGTATTTCTATGCTCGAAATGGCAATGAAAGCAGCCTTGGACGGTACATACAACACTGACCTAGCCCTTTCTTTGGCCGCTGGAGAATATGAAGGGCAGAATCGCATCAAGAAATGTGTGACCATCCTTAACAGACTTACTGTAAAGAATCCTCTTTTCCCGTTTATACGAGAGCATATAAAAGAGTACAACGAAGCTATTCATTTCAAGGGTGACAGAGCTATTGTTTACGCTGCTATCATTAACTCCGCCTATCCTTTCGGATATGACACAACAGCTTTACTCGGGAAGTTCTTCAATATCCAAAAACAAGTCAACACACAAGTCATTGTTAGTAGGATGTCAGCAAAGTACGGCAGTAATCGCGCTACGCCAAATGGGTTGTATTGCATTCTCCCCATGTTGATTGATGCTGGTCTGATTATCCGGCCACAAGATGGTATATATGAGAAAGCTGAACTAGAATTTAGAACAGTTTCTTGCAAAGATTTCTACCGTAAGTCTTTCTTTATCAACAATCAGCTTTTAAATGAAGCAATAGATTATAATGACCATAGTTATTTTTGTTTTTTGGAGTAGCAATTAATGAGATGGGGTTAAGAATTACTGATAATTAACGAGCAATAATATGAGTTTAAGAATTTTCAAGTTAGAAGAGTATGATCATACTCATGAGCGCGAACAGTTCAGAAATTTGTGTTCAATTCTGAAAGACTTGTATGACAAATCAGCAGAAATGCACCTGCTGTTTGCCAACATCAACTTCAACGGTGTTCCACTTGACGCTATGCTCATAAAACCCGATGCAATTACTGTACTTGAGTTCAAGAATTACAGCGGTAATGTAATTGCTGCAGAAAACGGAGATTGGAAACTTGACGATGGCACTATCATTAAAGGTGGTATGGGAAAAAACCCTTTTGTCCAGACAAAAAACAACAAATTTGCCGTCATTACAACATTAAACACATGGTTCCCCAGCACTCATGTCAATTTGGGACATACTTCTGGTATCGTTGTCTTCAATCAACCTGTTACAGTTGATGACCATTTAATATCACCGAAATCTAAGTCATGGTTCCATATTTGCGATATGGATCACATCTCAGATAAAATAAGTGACATTACCAGTCCTGCTATTCACTATACCAACTCAGACCTTGATAAATTGCCCCAGATTCTAAATTGTGATGACCCAAAATATATCATCTATGAATCGAGTGGAGCACCGCAAACAGGTACTCTACCTCAAAACACGACGCCAATTTCGCCGACGACACCTAAAAACAAGCTAAGTGACAAGATTCGAACTATTCTGTCCAATAATGGCTACATGATAGTTCATGAAATTGACAAACCAGGCAAAGTTGCCTCATATCATGTAGGAGCGAAAGATTTGGGGCAAAGGGTTGAAGATTATGTTAATCGTAATTATCAAGGGAAGCTATACGAACATCAATATGCAGCAGCGAAACTGGTTTCTGAGAACAAGAACGTATGTATCACGACATCAACAAGTTCAGGGAAAACGGCTATTTTCCACATGGCCGCATTGGAGATTCTTGAAAAGGATCCAAATGCAAGGATAATTGCTGTTTATCCGATGAGAGCCTTGGGTAGTCAGCAAGTTGACAGTTGGCAAAATAAACTGAAAGATGTCAAATGCGGTAGAATTGATGGTACTATTGACCCTTCAGAAAGGCTGAGAATACTCAAAGAATGTAGTGTCATTACATTCACACCGGACACTGTTCATACATTCCTACTCGGCAAGTTAAAAGATGACAGGTTTGCAGATGCATTAAAAAAGTTTTTAGCTAACCTTAAGCTCGTCATAATCGATGAGGTACATCTTTATCGAGGGATGCTTGGTTCAAATAGTGCATATCTATTTCGTAGACTTAATAGTTGTACTCTACTCGCTGGAGGAAAACTACCTCAATACATCACTGCATCTGCTACTATTAATGATCCTGTTCAGCACTCGTCTGATATTTCGGGCATAGATAAATTTGATATTATTGGCCCAAACATGGATACATCACCTTCTTGCCCAACCAAAATATTTTTAATAGGCATTGGGAAGGGACTATCAAACCTGTTGACAGAACTTACTTCCGGACTTCCTGACAATTGTCATTCAATTACGTTTATTGATAGTCGTAAGGATGTTGTCCAAGTTGCATTAGATACGGAAAAAGCATTAAATATGCAACAAATTGGCATTTATCCTTTCAAATCTGGTTTGGAGGCCGAAGATTATAATAACATCCTAAATGTTCTTGGAACAAACAAATTCAAAGGAGTCGTCAGTACTTCATCGTTAGAGGTCGGAATAGACATCGGAGCACTGAATGTTGCCATTTTAAATGGCATCCCAAATAGTTCTACAAGTTTCTATCAAAGAATTGGTAGAGTAGG
>Ga0326512_10002145_pt1 | contig 14645 bp, 19 predicted proteins | sample 1_2617_0518_D_FD_203652 | JGI IMG/M metagenome (GOLD analysis project Ga0326512, IMG submission 203652) | Bovine rumen microbial communities from UC Davis, California, United States - 1_2617_0518 | ecosystem: Host-associated > Mammals > Digestive system > Stomach > Rumen | place: USA... | reverse complement strand
CAAGATATGTGCCTAATGTATCAACATCCGGAAGTATTAGAATTGCTCCTGAATATATCGTCAAGTAGGTGTTAATATGAACATTCAAGATGTTTCAGTCCCTCAAGTTTATAGAGAAGAAAGTGCAGATTTTAGATTTTTCATAGATTGGTTCTCAAAATGTTTATCTAAAGTTCAGTACGATACAGAGAATCTTCCCGATCTTTATGATTGTTTAAGATGCCCTGAATGGTTGTTGTGGATGCTGGGAGATACAATGGGATTCAAATATGATGATAGATTTCCAGCAGCGTTCAATCGGTTAGTACTTCTGTATTTCATGTCAATGATAAGACATAAAGGTAGCAAAGATGGCGTTACATTAGCAGCAGAAGTAAACTTAGCTCAATTCAATATATTTAAGTACGGCGCTGAAGATTCTATACTGTATAATCGATTAGAGGACACATCTATTCCTGTTAACGCTGTATATGTGAATCCACATGTAGATGAGGGATATATAGATGTTGTTTACTTCAGTGAAAATACTCCTCAGAATGCTTGTATAGAATATGTAAGACCTGTAGGTATGTATTTATTTGAGCATGCTGGAGTACGGGTTGATTCTAGAATGAAGATATCTATTGATTCTCGTCTTACAAACAGCCCTACTGATTTAAATATGTCCATTGGTCCTACACATGTGGGGCATTATAGTCGTAAGGACTACTCACGACTTCAGCAGTTAAAAGATGACGAGGTAACCGGAACACTTCATGATGTTATATATTCAGACGGATCTGTACATGCTGAATATTCTCCTACAACTCCTGACTATCGGCTTGATCCTGTATTAGAACCCGAAAGTTATTCTCCGAGTGATGGTAAGACAAAAAGAGAGAAATTCCAAGAAAAGATGAGGGCTAATTCGGACGAATACGGAATTCCTAACGTCAGGCAGCCATATGAAGCTAAGAGAAACAATGTTTACTACAGAAATAGTGATTTTGAGAAATCTCCTACACCTAATTCAATTGAATTAGATTTAAATGGTGACACAGCTACAATTCATAATCCTAAGATAAATCCAGGGTATCGAGCATTGTATTCTCTTCAGATATCTAACAATGAACATATTGTAAAATCGTTGATACCTTCTGTAGAGCTTAAACCTATATTTGGATTAGGATTTACTCCTAATAGTGTAGCTGCATTTGATAATTCTGAATTTGTTGATTATCCGAACCCCGATGGATCGGTATCCAGTGTTCTTCCTGACATCTATAAATATCCTGATAAAACTTTCAAAGAAAGTCGAGTATACAATCTTCGTTATGATAAGACCGGAGATGAGAATGTTACAGAAGTTTCTCTTTCTGGTCCGGATGTTTGGTTACAAGATGATTCGTTGTCGGGTTCCTACAACGGAATACCTGGATCTAAACCTAGGCCGGCTGTAAATCCTTTCATGATATCTGTAGGAGACGCAGTATCAATGAACGAAGATAACTCCAAATACTCTCTTGTTTCTTCTGATTCTGGAAGTTATCCGATTACATCTGATCCTGGAACAGATTCAGGAAAAGCTAAGAATATAAAGATTTACAGAGTTAAAACAGATGGCGAATTTGACCCAGAGTAACCTTGTATATTCTTAACAAATTCTGGAGATTCTTATATGTCTAGTAAAGTTTACTATGTAGACGAACTAAATAATAACACATACAAGATAGTTTTAGACGACGGGACGGTTGTTGATAAAGAGTTTCAAAGCATAGGTAACTCTGTTTGGAAGGATACCGGACTATCAGAACATCCTATGTTCACAAATCCAGATTTGTACCGTTACGTAGATCCTAAACTTCCGGAAGATAATAAAGAATTGATTCCTAGAAGCTATACTGCGTCTATACAGAAGTTAAATTCTTTCATGACCATAGGTATCAATACCCATGTTGATTATGATGAAGTGGAATCGTTAGTTGAAACCTTACGAGAGCAAGGTGCTTCACAAGAATACATAGATAAAATACTAGAGCGAATTAATTTACAAGAAGAGCGAGAAATTCCATGAAACTAGAATCAGGAAAACCTCTTGGGATACAACATAATGTAACTATCAGAGTTTTAGATCCGCAAACAAGAAAAGTTGTGCAAGAACACAGAGGGCACAACATGGCAACTAATTCTATGTTGCTTGGAATTGCGCATTATCTTATAGGGGACGGTGTTCTTAATCAAGGATCTTACATGCTTTCAAATTATGTTCCTAGATACATATCGTTAGGAACAATGGGGCTTCTTTCTCAAGGATCAGATTCTGATGGTCTGCCTTCTGGAATAGGAACGCGATATGTTAGTCCTGAGGAATATGCGAAGATTGATGAAGAACTAGTAACACAGTACGAACAGGCTCTAGCTGCACAAGAAGCTGCAAAGCAAACTCTTCTTGATGCCCTGTATGCTGCATACATAAGTGGAGATGTATCTGATGCAACATTGCATGTTTATTGCTTTCCTCCAGGATATGATTTTAATTCTGAGTTAGACGATGGAACATTAGTTTGGAGCATCGACAATGATCCGTGTTCTGCAGATTGTGAATCCTGTAGTTGCCCCTGTGGTCAGAGTGAAGAGATACGAAATGTTAGAGTTGCTCGAAAAGCTTATAGGGAAGCTACGGAAGCAGTAGAAACCTTTGATGAACAGATACGTTTGAGCGATTACATGATACAGCGTCCGGGATACGGGGCAGACGGATATGATGCAAACGAAAACAATCATAGGAAGTGGTTTGGTCTAGGAAATACATTTGATAACAGACCTGATGAACTAGGACAAACTATAAACTGCGAATTGATATCTGAAACGTTTCCTCGTCTAGATATATCTTTTAGGGATGTTGTCCCTGAAGTAGAATCCGAGCTGCCGATGACACTAGATGTTGTGTTCAGTGCTATGATGTCTACAGGGGCATTGAAGCAGTTCAGAGAAGAGGGTCGCAATTATCTTTACATAACTGAATGCGGATTATGGTCTAAAAAAGAATGGGATGGATCTGGAGAAAACGGACTTCTTGCTGGATACCGAATAGCGCCTCCTAACGAATGGAACTGGTATATGTTAGGAGTATCCGTACGAAGACTGATTGTAGAACAGAAGGATCCTTATGCAATATCTTCTTTCAAGACCTATCTTCACAGTGTTGAGATGTTAGACGACGATGCAATAGCAGCAATATTAGAAGACGAAGAGTCTATAAAAAGCTACTGTGAAAAATTTGCAAAGTACAACAGGTACATATTGAAATCTAATATCATAAAGGTTGGAGTAAACCAGATTGTTCAAGTTGTATGGAAAATACAAATAGGTAGCATAGATCAGTTCGCTAGAATTGAAGAGCTTAGATCTAAGTACTACAAATTTTGAGGAGATGTATCATGCAAGATACCATTCTATTTACACCTGCTTCATTGATTGATCTTTTAGCTAAAATAGATGAACTTAAGGATGTCAATATAAGCATAACAGAAACATTTGATGGAGATCTTCAGCTAAACATCGGAGAGTCTGTTTACATAATTTCTTCAGATGAAGCTACAGATATAAATGTAGACGAGTCAACAGCTGAAAAAGTAGACGATATAAATTATCAAGCTTATGAAGATCTAGATGACGAAGAATTCGATGTTACGGAGCCTATTGAATCTGGAATAATAAAAGAACTAGCAAAAACACTTCTTGTAGGAGGGCTTGTTCGTTTAACAAGTAAATTGTTTAGGAAGAAGGGGTGATTACTTTGGAAGAATCCACTAAGAAACCTGCTGTTATAGGGACATTCGAAGGAGAATGCGCGGATTCGACTATAACAAACTTGAATGGTCTGGATATAACTCGGGAAGTTTGGGAGACCGTTTTTGCATCTGATGATTACAAGAAAGCGTTATCAAATGGTTGGTACATTGGCTATCTTGGGCATCCGGAAGATCCTAACTGCATGGATTTTCAGAATGCTTGTATTGTTATGACAGAGTGTCATATAGAAGACAATGGTAAGATCCAAGGTAAGTTTGATCTTGTAGATACCCCAGTAGGACGAATAGTTAAATCATTCATTGATGCAGGTGTAACATTCGGAATATCTGTACGAGGTGCTGGAGATGTTGTAAACAATTCTGTTGATCCTGATACTTTTGTTTTTAGAGGATTTGATCTCGTTTCATTTCCTGCATATCCTGATGCTATTCCTACATTTACACAAATTGCAGCATCATCGGATGCTGAGAAACAACAGAAGTACAAGGCAGTTTGTTCGGCTGTTAACGCAAATGTAGATTCTCTTAATACCGTTGCGGCTATCGACATTGTTCAGGCCAATTTTGCAAAGCAGTCTCATGAATATGCAAATCTAGAAGCTCGAAAGAAGAAAATCATGAATTCTTCTAGATCTATAAAAGATGAGAAGATTGACGGACTTGTTGACATGTACATAGAAGCATCTAAGAAAATTGAAGAGCTTGAAAATGTTAACAAACAGCTTACGTCATTTATAAATGAGACTGTATCAAAATATTCAAAGAAATACAATAGCATACGCAGAATCATGCAGTCACAATCTATAGATTTCAACAACTTATCCGAAGAATACAGCAAGAACGAAGGCTTATTAAATACTTATAAGGCCAGGATAGCTGCAAAAGATAAGAGAATTGAAGAATTCCAAGATTCAATATCAGGGTTACGTGACGAAAACCTTAAATATAGACGTAAAATCAGTGAATCTGATAATGAACTAAAGAAGAAAGATCGCGTGATTGCGAGCATTCAATCCGATTACGAGAAAACCGTTCAAGATTCGGAATCATCGAAGCTTCGTGCATCTAACCTGGATGAGTCAAATAGACGGTTACGCGAAACAATTCGTACATTGACATCTTCTCTTCATGATTATCAGAATGCATATGCAAATATATACGCAAATGCAATAGGCGCTGATTTAGATTCAGTAACAATCAGCAATTCTACTTCGGTAGATGACTTGCAAAAATCTATATTAGGTTCTAGAAACACTTCAGAATATTCAAATAATTCTGATTTTGAGTTTGTAGATGTTGTAGATGATGCAGATGACTATTCTGACGATGCTGAAATTGTTACAATATAAAACTAAATAGGAGCTTACTAATATGATTACAAAGAATACTCGTAAGGTGTCTGTTGATTCCAGACGTCCTATCAAGGCTTCTACGAACATTACTTCTAATGTTTCTAATCGTAGAGCTGCTCAGCCGGTTTCTCCGATCATGGCAAGCCTGAGCACAGAAAAGCGTGCTTTTGCTCGCCAGTTACAGAACAACATTCGTAGACAGTCTACTATTACTGCTGCTACTAATACAACTAACATCATGGTCCGCCCGGACTTCTTAGAGCTGCTGCCCCTGTTTGTTCAGAAGCTGCTGATCCTGGATGTGTACGGTTCTGTTGCCATGAAGTCTCGTCAGCAGCTGGTTCCGTACTTCAAGTTCATCGCTGAGAACACCAAGGGTGAGACTCATCGTGGCGATATCATTTCCAGCCCGTTTGTGAACCGTCAGGGTATGGATCCGAACTGGACCGGTCGTGTAGTTAAGAACGAGGAAGTTGCTTCTGATGCTGCTGCAATCGCTGAGGGCATCGCTCTTGCTTACACTCCTGTCCTTCCGGGTACTGTTACCATTCAGACTATTACAGCCTCTGCTACCACTGCTCTGCTGGATGATGGAAACGGAAACCTGTGCCAGGGCAGCACTGCTGTTGGTTACATTGATTACAGCACCGGTGCTATTCAGTTAGATTCTGTTGACGGCGTTACGGCTGTGAAGGCGACTTATCAGTACGACAACGAGAACGTAGGACCTCGTACTCCTGACAATGGTCAGTACGGTTACGAGTACGGCGCTCAGATGGCGAAGGGATATCTGCAGCTGGATGAGTTTAATCTTGTTGCTGAGGCTCATCAGTTAGCTTGCTACTGGAGCATCTATTCTGCATTTGCTGCTCAGCAAGAATGGGGCGCTAACATCGGCGATATCGCAAAGGAAGCTGCTTTCTCAGAGCTTACCGCCGAGATCAACACGAAGGGCTTCATGGAGCTGCTGAAGGCTGCCCAGTTCAAGCCGCAGTTTAACTGGGATGCTTCTCCTGTACTTGCCGGTTCTGTTGTTCCTTCCGATTATCTGAACATGTTCAAGCTGAAGCTGACTCAGGCTGCTGCTTCTATCTATCAGTCAACTCGTCTGTCTCAACCGAACCGCCTTGTGGTAGGTACCAATGTTGCTGCTTACATCGGAATGATCAATGGCTTCCAGGCTGAAACAGCTACTGAGAACGTTGGTCCGTACAAGGTTGGTAGACTTGATCAGTTCGAAATCTATTGCGAGCCGAGCTACAATCCGGATGTGTGGGTTATGAGCTGCAAGTCTAATGACATTCGTCGTAACTCCGCTCTGTTCGGCGAGTATATGCCTTTAACTTCTACGGATACAATCGGATTAGCCAATGCTTCTGTCCAGCAGGGATATGCCACGATGTACGCAATGAAAGTCGTGAATCCTGCGACCGTAGTGTCTGGTAAGATCCTCGGCACATTCTAAACTATCTTAGACGAATTCTCACCCTCGTCTACTTCAATGAAACTTCAGCCCTAGTCGAAAGATTAGGGCTTTTGTTTTTATATTCGACACATTCTTAATCACCTTTTATACATTTGTAGCTTTAAACATCATTGATGTTAGGGGGGGGGCATATGAAGAAAATTATCAAATCTGCAAGAATGGATGAAAATTTTTATACAATTCCTAAACATGTTCCTAGTAGAGATGTAGCTGTGAATAATTGCTGTACCGATGGGTTGACGGATATACTGAAAGCTATCTGTAACAAGCTGGGGCTTGATTTCGAAGACATCGGATGGGACATAATGACAAATAAACAGTTTCGTGTTATAAAAGATGAACTCGCGGATTTTCTATCTGATGAATTATACAAACGTGGGATAAAGTAAGTTTTATTGGAGGAGATAATGTATGAAAAAGATAATTAAATCTGCTAATGAAAAACGGATTCTTGATAGAGATACAACTGTAAACGTATGTGTAACTAATGGATTCATAGATATTGTTAAAAATATCTTTGAAAGACTTGAGGTAGATTCTAGTTTAGAATCAAATATTACGAAGACACGGGATTTTCGTGAAATGCAATCTCAGGTAGCTGACTTTATTTCGGATAAATTATGGGAGTTAGGTATCAAGTAACCTTATATTAAATTGAAGTAGATAGAGGGTGAGATCTATATCTATATTCTATTTGATACAAATAACATTGGAGGTTATTTAAATGGCTAAAGTTTTAATCAAATATGTTGGCCCGGTATCCGATGATGCTGTTCGTGCTGGTATGCAGATTCCTGCGATGTTCCAGCGTGATAGTTCTTATGTAGATACTCCGGCTTATGTAACGGGATATAACAACGAGAACACAGTTGCTGAAGGTGACGAGCTTGCTGACAAGTATGGCAAGTCCATCTATGCTACTAATGTTTACGATGATGAGTTCTTAGGAACTCTTCCGGGACTGCTTCCTATGAACAGCACTACAACCAAGTTCGCACAGTTTGAACGTGCTGCTATGATCGCCGTTGAAGCTGCGAAGAACGGAACCGAGAATGCTGGTTTAACATTTGAAGTAGAAGGCTACCAGGAAGAGATCTACTGGAACCAGATGTGCAGAAACATGGTTGCCCAGGGATTTGCTTCTCAGGTTGGTGATAACACTTACGGTAACCTGGGAAACTGACTCCGCCGGATGACGATGATCCAACAACGGAAACAATAGTAGTTCCATCTGATGATTCAGGAGCACTGAAAGAAGCAATTTCATCTATAAGTTCTTCTGAATCGTCAGATAAACCCGTTGTTGTAAAGCTATCCGGCGATTCACCTTCTGTAGGTATCAGCGTAGCATCCGGGACAGATTTCACCCTTGATTTAGATGGTCATTCTCTTCAGATAGGGCGAGACGAAAATGGCGAATATGCAGGATCTTCCGGAACCAAAACAAACGGATTTCAGTTCTTAAAAGATTCTAACATAACCATCGAAGGTGGAACGCTTTCTGCTAATGATACAAAGATACTTGTTCAGAATTACAGCAATCTAACTCTTATTGATGTAACACTGCAAGGAACTACTACCGATACTTACGTATTATCAAACAACTTTGGTGAAATTCATCTTAAGGGTAGCACCAAGATCCTTGCCACAGGCTCAACAGGAACTAAAGAAAATGTTGCTTTTGATCTATGGTATGGAATGTCAGCTGTATATGATGACGGAGTATCAGTTTACATCGATGATCCTACGGTTGTTGTTCAGGGCCCCATTGAATTTGGTAAAGCTAAGAGAGCATCAGAAGAGCTATTCTTAGAAAGAACTCACTTGTATGTTTGCAATGGATACGATCTGAGCTCGCTTAGAATTCCGGAAGGGTACACTTGGGGAACTGCTGAAAATGGGATGTACGAACTAATCCCCGAATCAAACTAAACTATTATTCAGGAGGGCTAACATATGACAATGGCTGAAGTTGTAGAACATGTCAGTTTTATGTTAGGTATTCCTGCAAATGATAACGTAGAAGGGCTTCAAGTTCAGAGAGCTGTTTTAATTGCTTTTCAAGAATTGAAACGGTACATGAAAACCCCAGTAGAGAAAACAGTTCCGTTTTCTACTCGTATACAGCTTAAAAAAGTTGGAATAGTAACAAAGAAAGTCCTTTATGTACAAGCTGCTCAGCCTAGAATAGGATTGACCATGAGTTCTATTGATAGTGGTAATGTTTTTCAAGTTGCTGCAGCTGTAAATACTTACAGCGCAATCGGACAAACTAGTTCAATTAACATAGATCCTATAATGACTGAGATGGCGATGGCCCAAGTACGAAACACTCTTGGAACAGATTTTCAGTGGAAATACGACGTAGCTAACGATGTTGTCTATGTAGCACATAGAGATCCACATCCTGCACAGTTAACTATAAGATATGTTCCTGATTATCAAGATGTTTCGGAGATTCAACACGAATCTTGGATAAATTACTTACTCAGGCTGTCGGAAGCATATATGAAAAAATCGTTGGGAAGATCTAGATCTAAGTATACAATAGAAGGATCTAATGTTTCTCTAGATGGGGAAGCCCTTCTTTCCGAGGCGAATGCTGAATTAGAAGCTATACGAACTGAGCTTGAAGGCCGAAGGAACAAACTAGTTGTATTAAATTAAATTGGAGGAAATTTACATGATTATTCAGAAGAATCGCAAGCGTCGTTTAGTTGCTGAAGAAGAGATCAACGTAGCTCCCGAAGCTACCGAGCTTCTTTTCGAAGCGGAAGATGTTGCAGAGCTTGTTTCTGAAGTAACTGGACAGGATGTAGAAGTTACTGCTGACGAAAACACTGTTACATTTGCTGTTGGTGAAGATGAGTTTGTTGTTGAAGCTGAAGGTGACGAGGACGTTGTGGAAGAGTCACGTCGTATCCCGAAGTCTCGTCGTCCTGTGAAGGCTTCTACTCGCCGTCCTGTTAAGGCTAACAAGACCGCTGAGAAATCTGCTTCTAGACGTACTTTCCGTACAATCAAGAAGTAATAAACGATTTGTTGGTTCCCCGGTGTTAGGTAACATCGGGGGACTCTTTTGGAGGAAAAATGAAATCAGTAAATTCGGGGAAGATATTAGATTTTATAAACGATCTGTTGAAGACCATTGATAAAGTTTTTGATTCTTTGGAACGATTCAGTGTTGAAGAAATAAAATCAAACAATAAAAATGAGATAATACGTTGTTTGTGGTATCCCAAAGATAAACCTAAACGAGACGTAGATCCTTCTTATGTTATATATGTTAAAATAGTAACATCTGAGGATGGTAAAACTGTTGATATGTATTTCAGGACAGGCGATAAAGATTCAAGAAACAACAAGAAATTCGAGGGTGTTTCTAATAATTCTTCTGATATACAGAAAATAATAGATAACTACATAGAAGATATCTATCCTGATGATTATTTCAATTCTGAAAATATGGCAGATACAGAAGAAGATACAAACGGAGACTACAATTTTGGATCTTCTGTTAAGCTGTCTTTAAAGAAAATAGTTGCAGATTCTGATACAACTGTTGAACTGACATCCTTGTATTCCAACTATTCTCCTTCTGAAACATTAGATGATGTTCAGTCGTTACTTTACAACGATGATTTTGTTTCTGAAATTCCCGATTCTGAGGAAGTCTGTTATGAATTAGTTCCTTCAGAAGATTCTTTAGATATTGAACTTATAGAAGAAATCCCTAGTGATTTTAAAGAGAAGTGCTCTCCGCTCATTGGTGCACTTTTAAGCGCATATGAAGTTTACTTCTCGTGTCTGTACAAGAATGCTATCTTGACTGGACCTCAATTTTCTGAGTTAAAGAGCACTCAAAATTCTTTGAGCTGGACTGTTTCTGATCATATAAATAGTATTTATGGGCTGTTCTCGGAACTTAACTATAATACACCTTATGTTCCGGATATGTTCGTTGGGAATGAAAACTGCACAGATGTTTTAGCTAATATTGATAACTATCTTGCTTCGTTAGAAGTTTTATATGTCAATGTTCCCCATGATATAAAAACAATGATTGACAGATGGATAAGAGATGTCAAGGTGCTTAAACATCAGATATTTGAATTATCTTGAATAGTATAGATAAAACAGAGCTTTATAGAAATCATTTTGAGAATCAGTTTGCTGCCTGTATGGCTTTTTCTGCAGGAATTCATGATAAACTGAAAAGTTGCAACAATGTTATAGTACCTTCTTTAGCAATAAATTGGGAGCTAACAGGAGAACCTCCAAAGATTTTATCTAAGCGATTAGATAGCAAGAAACCTCAATATTTTATTGATAGACTTGTTTCTCAGACTTGTTGTAATATAAATGATGAGTGCGTTATAGAATCTGTCAAACTGTCTATAGTTAGGTCGTTTAAACTGAAACACCTTGTATATGTTTATAAAAATTGCAAAGAATCTTCCAAAGTAAGGGTTAGAATACTATGTAACCAAATATGGGAGAAATATCTAGTTGAAAAGAATTGAGGTAATGTTACTTGGATAACAACATACTTATTACTATTATTGTAGCAACGCTGGGAAGCTCTGCTTTATTTGAATTTTTTAGATATCTTATAAGCCGACGAGATTCTAAATCAGATAAATACATAGAGATAATAACAGAAATTGCAGGTCTTAGAAAAGATATAGTTGAGCTGCATGGAGATGTGGATAAAATCGAAGCAATAAACGCTAGAATAAGGATACTGGAAGCATCCGACGAAATACGAATGAGAGTAAAACATTCTGAAGAGTGGTTCAATCAAGTAAATGAAGATATAACCACTTATCAGCGATACTGTAAGAAAAATCCTGAGTTTCAAAACAACCGAGCTATTCATGCTATTGAAAACGTGAACGATGCGTATAAGCATGCGTTATCTGCAAATGACTTTCTATAAGTGTTCCTCCTTATATTTTCTACTCCCCAGGCAGCTGAAAAGCTGCCTATCTTTTTGATTCGTTATATAATACATGATAGATATTATACAAGATAATTCTGAATACATTGTAAAGTTCAAATATGACCCCAATGTGATTGACATTGTTAAAAAGGTTTCAGGTAGAAAATGGGATCCTGACAGACGTGTTTGGACAATTCCATCTGAAAAACTTGGGTTCTTAATCAACATGTTCAAAGGAACATACTATGAAGGATCTTTGAATGTAGTATCTGATGAGCATATCAATCAGAATTATTCCTTAGATGAAACAGTTTCTATTCCAGATATTCCGGATACTTCATTTAAATTCATATCTGCCCCAGGAACTTATCCATACAACCATCAAATAGATTTCATGAAGTGGGCTATAGACAGACAGCTTCGTGGTAACATGTCAGGATTCGTATTAGGAGATGATCCCGGATTAGGAAAGTCTTTAGAAGTTATAAACTTAGCTTTACATAATAGAGAAAAATACAAATTCAGTCATTGTCTGATAATATGTTGTATAAACAGCTCTAAATACAATTGGGAATCCGACATTTCAAAGCACACTGATTCCAAGGAGCACGGATATATTTTAGGATCACGATTGAGAAGAGATGGATCAGTTCGTCACGATGTTGGTGGAAAAGAAAAACTAGAAGATCTAACTTCTTTAAAAATGTATAACAAGACAGTAGAGCTCCCTTACTTCTTAATACTGAACATCGAAGCTCTCAGATACAAAGTTAATAGAAAATATCCTATTGCTGATAGAATCATCCAGCTTATAAATTCTGGAGATATAAATATAATAGCAATAGATGAGATTCATAAGAATGCATCACCGCAATCTTCGCAAGGAAAACAGATACTTAGAATAAAGGATTCCACAAAATATCAATGTATGTGGATACCTCTTACAGGTACTCCAATAACTAAACAGCCTACAGATGTATTCATACCACTTCGTGTTGTTGACGGACATAATTATCGTAGCTTCTATACTTGGTCTCAGAGATATTGTATGTATGGAGGTTATGGCGGATACGAAGTAGTTGGATATAGAAACATTGATGAATTGAAATCGCAACTTCAGAAAAACATGATAAGACGAAGGCGCGATGATGTTTTGGATCTTCCACCTAAGGTTCGTTCAATTGAATATGTCGATCTATCTTCTGCACAGTGTAAATTGTACGAAAGTATAAAGATAGATATGATCAATGATAAAGAAACAATACTCAAATCTGTCAATCCACAGAATATGTTCTTACGTCTGCGACAGGTGACAGGTAATCCTGAATTGATTGATTCTTCATTTGATATATCAAGTAAATCTTATTTATCTCAGAATAGCAAGCTTTCAAGATTACTTGAAATTGTCGATGATATCGTAAGTAGAGACGAAAAGGTTGTTATATATTCGAACTGGGTTGAAAGTTTAAGGACCTTATATAAGTTTGTATCTAGACGATACAAAGTGTGTTGTTACACAGGTACAATGAAATCCGATATCAGAGAAAAGCACAAGTATGCTTTTCAGAATGATAAAAGTTTTCATATTTTAATAGGTACCATTGGAGCCCTAGGAACATCTCATACACTTACTGCTGCAACAAATGTGATATTTTATGATGATCCCTGGAATCCGTCAGATAAAGAACAAGCTGAGGACAGGATATATAGAATTGGTACAACGCATTCTGTTAACATATACACGCTTGTTGCCAAAGATACTGTCGATGAACACATCGAAGATATTCTATATAGAAAAGAAGCTGTAGCGAATTATATTGTTGATAACAAGCTGGATTTCAAACATAATCCTGAACTTTTTAACATACTACTACGATAAGTGAGGTACAAATGAAGATTACATCTAATAGACGAGACGATTTGATCCGCGAAAGGGACGAATATCGTAAACAGAGGGAAGAAGTTGAACAGCAGGTTCGAAAAGAAAGGGAGTCCTTTCATCAAGCAGAGGACGCTGTATTAGGTCCTGTAAAAGATTACATTGAATATCAGTTAGGGCATTATTCTAAACTTACCTTCGATGTAAGGGTTGAACGTGGCGACTGGTTCGGATCTGATAGAGGTATTCAGGTTCAAATACGCTGTAACGAACACAACAAATTTAATGAAGATACCGCATTGTCGTGGAATTTTGATGTTAAACTTAACAAGGAAGGCGAAGTAATCAAGGAAACTGGGTCTTGGTCGGGACTGCAAGCTACAACACCTGCTCAGATAGCATCTTTAAGACAGTCAGTAGATTGTATTGAATTTTTAAACGATATCAATTGGGCAGATGTTCTCGACAAACAGATGCCTAAATATGAAGATTACTTCAAGACAAAGGAACTTCCTAGCAGAGAATCTGAATTTAATAACAAGATAGTAGAAGCAGAGTTGGAAGATCTTATTGGTTCCAAGGATTGTGTGCTAGTACAGAACTTTGAATCATCTGGATATAGGGGAAATACTATTTATGTTCGAATTATAAAAGAGACTCCGTCTCAGTATGTATGCAACGTGTTATCGAAGTGGGACATCGAAAGATATCGTGCAGGTGAGGGTTCTATCGACAATAGATATACTCAACGGGTTAAGAAGACTAACATTCAGCCTATAGTAAAAGATGGCGAGTTAGTTGTTGAGCACCTACAATAATACTATAAGGAAGGCTTCAATATGTTTAAGTACATAAAATCTAATTCTGAATTTGGACGGGACAATCCTAAGTGGTTGTATGAAGATGTAGATCAATTTGATTCTGAATACGAATGGGAAGAAATTGATTCTAAACTAGTAAAAGATTCTGACGGCTTCTATACAGATTATACAATGTACTTCAATTCAGAAACTGGAGAGTATGTATTTGTATTTGGCGATAAGGACTTGTACAGACCTGAAGATGAAAACTGGGATTGGGCTGTAGAAAACGAAGACGAAGCTTGGGAGTGGTTCAATGATTACACCGGTTTCGAAGACGACGAAGAAGATATCTAATATTTAGCACAAAGGAGTTAATATGAAGATTACAA
>Ga0326512_10002142_pt1 | contig 14658 bp, 21 predicted proteins | sample 1_2617_0518_D_FD_203652 | JGI IMG/M metagenome (GOLD analysis project Ga0326512, IMG submission 203652) | Bovine rumen microbial communities from UC Davis, California, United States - 1_2617_0518 | ecosystem: Host-associated > Mammals > Digestive system > Stomach > Rumen | place: USA... | reverse complement strand
AGAGCCTATTCTTTTGTCGTGTACCACTTCCGGCTATGTTAATGATTCAATCTATGATGAGATCATAAAGAGATCCACAAGATTTTTATTAGGCGAGAGCAAAGAACGAAAGCTCTTGCCTTTTTTATACATGATAGATGATGTCGAGAAATGGAATGACATTCAGGAATTACAGAAAAGCCTTCCCAATTTGGGTGTTAGCGTTTCTATTGATTTCATGCTTGAAGAGATTGCTATTGCAGAAGGTTCTCTTTCAAAGAAAGCAGAGTTCATGTGCAAGTATTGCAACATCAAGCAGAACAGTTCTCTTGCATGGCTTCCTGCATCAGTAGTTCAAAGAATGTGCGGGGAGCATCTTGAGCTTGAAGATTTTAGAGGATCATATTGCGTTGCCGGTCTAGATCTGTCACAGACAATAGACTTAACATCTGCTTGTGTGATTATTCAGAAAGACGGTCAATTGTATGTCTTCAGTAAGTTTTGGCTGCCGAATGAAAAGATTGACGAAGCGAGTCAAAGAGATGGTTTGCCATACAACATATATATTCAGCGTGGATTGCTTGAGCCGAGTGGTGACAACTTCATTGACCATCACGATTGCTTCAATTGGTTAAGCTCATTGGTTGAAGATTATGAAATTCTTCCGTTGATGGTCGGATATGATAGATACTCCGCTCAATACTTGATACAAGATTTAAAAGCCTATGGATTCCAAACAGATGATGTGTTTCAGGGAGACAATCTTTGGGGAGTCCTTCAAGAAATGGAAGGGTTGTTCAGGGATGGCATTGTTCATATCGGAGACAACGATCTGTTGAAAGTTCATTTGCTCAATTCTGCAATTAAGATGAGTGTTGAACGTGGAAGAGGAAAATTGGATAAGTTAAATGCTTCAAGTCACATAGATGGTGTTGCAGCATTGGCTGACGCATTTTGTGTTCGTCAGAAGTATTGGAATGAGTTAAGCGATAGATTAAAAAATGAGGAATAGAAGTCATGGGATTATTTGACGCAATATTCAAAAACAGACCAAAGGTCACATCAAAACAGGAAACACAGTTCAAAATGTTGAACGGTTACACTCCGAGGTTTACAACTTGGGGCGGTTCGATCTATGAACAAGAGTTAATCAGAGATGCGATAAACGCAAGAGCAACTCACATAAGCAAATTGAAGTTTGAAATCCAAGGATCAGGAAGGCCAGCATTGCAGAACAAACTCCAAAAAGCTCCAAATGCATTTCAGAGTTGGTCACAGTTCCTTTATAGACTTTCGACAATTCTAGATGTGCATAACACGGCTCTTATCGTTCCTGTTTATGACATGTACGGAGAACCGAGCGGAATATATTGCGTACTTCCAGATAAGTGTGAAATTCGTCAATACGGTGGCAAACCTTATATTGTTTATGATTTCAGACAGAATGGCAAAGCTGCCATTGAGTTGGAATATTGCGGAATCATGACAAAGTATCAATATAAGTCAGATTTCTTTGGAGAAAACAATATATCACTTGAACCGACACTTGATTTGATTCACATTCAGAATCAAGGCATTGAGGAAGGTGTTAAGTCTGCTGCGACATATCGCTTCTGGGCGAAGGTTAATAATTTCAGTAAGACAGAGGATCTGAAAAAAGAGCGCAAGAGATTCAGCGATGAAAACTTCAGCAAGGATGCGGAAGCCGGTGGCATTCTCTTATTTCCGAATACCTATTCCGAAATCAATCAGGTGAAGTCACAGCCGTTTATTGTAGATGCCGATCAGATGAAACAAATCAAGGAAGGTGTTTACGATCATTTCATGGTGAATGATGACATTCTTCAAAATAAGGCATATGGCGATGCATGGTCAGCATTTTATGAAGGAGCAATTGAGCCGTTTGCAATTCAGTTTTCTGAAGTGGTAACAAAGATGCTGTTTACATTGACAGAACAGAGCTTCAAAAACAAAGTCATGCTGACATCTAATAGACTTCAGTACATGACCAATGCTGATAAGTTGAATGTATCTAGTCAGCTTGCTGATAGAGGAATTATGAACCGTGATGAAGTTCGTGAGATTTGGAACCTTCCGCCACTTCCGAACGGTGAAGGTCAAGCATATATCATTCGTGGTGAATACTGGAATGCAAACGAGAAGATAAATGAGGAGAGCAGCGATGAGTAAAACAATCGAGGAGAAATTAACAGAAGGCAGGATGTATCGTTATATGAATAGCTTCGAAGTCAGAACAAATGAAAACGGTTCTGATGAGATGATTGCTGAAGGTTATGCAACGACATTCAATGAGCCATATGAGCTTATGCAATGGGATGATTGGGATGGTTACAGAGTACACTTTGTAGAAGTAATAGATCCCGATGCATTCAAAGAAACAGATATGTCTGATGTCATAATGCAATACAATCATGAAGGTCGTGTTTTTGCCAGAACAAGCAATAATACATTGTTGCTCAATACTGACGAACACGGCTTATTTGTTAGGGCGAATCTTGGCGGAACAGAAATCGGAAGAGGTCTGTACGAAGAGATAAAAGGCGGATATACAAACCGCATGAGTTTTGGCTTTACAGTTTCTAAAGATTCCAGAACGGAAGAGAGAGACGATGAAAACAAAGTCAGAACGATAACACGTACCATCACAGGAATTAAAAAGCTTTGGGATGTTTCAGCTGTTAGCATTCCGGCAAATGATGGAACGGAGATTTCAGCAAGAAGTTGGTGTGACGGAGTGATCGCAGAACTTAAAGAGGAGTTCTTAAAAGCTGAAGAAGTGAGAAAGAAGAAACAGCGCATCCGCATACTTGCGGAAATCTAAATTAAGGAGATAAGAATCATGGAATTAAAAGACATGAACATTGAACAGCTTGAAGAGAGAAAGAATACAATCGTTGCCGAGCTTGACAACGAAGGTGCAGATCTTGATGCTCTTGAAGCAGAAATGAGAAGTATCAATGAAGAGCTTGAGTCAAGAAAACAGGCTGAAGCAAAGAAAGTTGAGATCAGAAAAGCAGTAGCAGAAGGAGCAGGAACAGTTGTTGAAGTTGCTCCAACAGAGGAGAAAAGAGAGATGAAGAAAGACATCGCAGAAGTAAGAAATTCAAAAGAATACATTGACGCATATGCAGATTACCTTAAGACAGGCAACGCTGATGAAATGAGAGCAAAGACAGCACTCTTAACAGACACAACTGGAATTAACGGTGAGATCGCTGTTCCCGATTTTGTCTATGACATCATCAAGACAGCTTGGGATCGTAACGAGATCATGAGCCTTGTTCAGAAAGTAGAACTTAAGGGCAACTTAAAGGTTAACTTCGAAATAAGCGGTGACGATGCTGTTATTCATACAGAAGGTAGCGGAGCTGTTTCAGAAGAAGAGCTTAATGAAGGCATTGTAACTCTTGTTCCTGCATACGTTAAGAAGTGGAAGAGCTTCTCTGACGAAGTTATGAGCATGAGAGGTGAAGCATTCGTTCGTTACATCTATGATGAGATCGCTTACAGAATAATCAAGAAGCTTGCTGATACTCTTATCGGTTTGATCGCACAGCTTCCCCAGACAGCAACAGCAACAAGCGTTTCTGCAAACATTGTGAAGGCAGCTCCTGCTGTTGGAACAGTTGCAGCAGCTCTTGGAAATCTTTCTGACGAAGCAACAAATCCTGTTGTTGTTATGAATAAGCAGACATGGTCTGTATTCAAGGCAGCACAGTATGCAAACGGCTTCAATGTAGATCCTTTTGAGGGATTCGATGTTCACTTCAACAATAGCCTTCCTGCATACGCAGATGCATCAGAAGATGATGTTTATGCAATCGTTGGAGACTTTGGCGAAGGTGCAATTGCAAACTTCCCGAACGGTGAGTCTATCGAGTACACATTCGATGAGCTGACAAGAAAGAAAGAAGATCTTGTTGAGGTTCTTGGTAAGCTTTATGCTGCAACAGCTCCTATTGCTGATAAAGCATTCGCTCTTATCACAAAGCCTGCTGGAGTATAAGTTGTATGAAGTTGAAAGTTGTTCGGACTTTCGCAGACTATAAGATATTACATAAGATGTACGCTGTCGGGGAGATTATAGATCTTCCCGATGATCGTGCATCAAAGGCTATCAAACTTGGGTTGGCGGAAGAGATAGCAGAAGCGAAAGCCGAAGAAGAGAAAAAGCCGACCAAAAACACAAAGAGGACAAAGAAATGCTCGACAAAGTAAAACTTGCGCTTTTAATCACATCAAATACTTTCGATACTGAATTGACCGAATTGATATCGGCAGCGGTAGTTGATTTAAACATTGCCGGAGTCGATAACGAAACAGTTGTCACGACAGAACCAACAAACGCTCTTGTTTCTAGGGCAATCATTGCTTTTTGTGCGTATAACTTTGAGTTGATGCATGGAGAAGAGAGCAGAAGCGACAAGTTCAAGAAAGTATATGATGAGCAGAAGGCACAGTTGAGCATGGCAACAAATTACACAACATGGTGACGATATGAACATTGCTGAAAAGATTTATCTTCAGACAATTGCATACACAGTTGATTCAATCGGTCAGAGAGTCGAGACAGTATCAGAGACGGAAGTTTTTGCACTTGTTGAAAGTGTGAGTCAGACAGAGTTTTTTGATGCTGGAGAAAAAGGCTTGAAGCCGGAATTCAAATTTGTTGTATGGCTGACAGAATACGAAGGGCAAGAGAATCTGCGATACGGCTCAAATGTTTATTCGGTTTATAGGACATACAGACGCAAGGATGGCAGAATCGAACTTTATACACAAAAGCGTGTAGGTGATTAAATGATTGATTTACAAAAAGCGGTCAATGACAGATTAACATTATATGTCAAGGAAGTGGATGAAGCTTTGCAAGAAACACTTCCGAAAGTTGGCAAAGAAACTGTCAAGCAATTGAAGCAGACATCTCCAAAGCTAACAGGCGAATATTCAAAGGGATGGAAGCAGAAAGTTGAGAAGAACGGCATTAATGGAAACAAATTGACCGTATACAATCAGAAATATCAATTGACTCACCTTCTGGAGAATGGTCATGCAAAGGTAGGCGGTGGATTTGTTTCGGGTATTCCGCACATCAAACCTGCTGCCGACAAAGCAGAAAAGACCGTGATTGAAGAGATAACGAAAGCGATTGAAAGTTATGGATGAATTATTTCAGCTCTTGGATTCAATTCAAGGATTCAAAGACAAAGTAGCATATCGAATGTTCCCGAAAGACGCAGCTCCGGCTTTGCCTTTTATAGTTTACTATTCGCAAGGCACGAATAATCAATTCGGAGACAATCAGACATTCCATGTTGTTGAAGATATAAATATTTGTTTGTACTCAAAAAATAAAGATACATCATCGGAGTCGGCTATTGAATCGGCTCTGAACACAGCGAAGATTCCGTGGAATAAATCTGAAGCATACATTGATTCGGAAGAGGTCTACGAGATCACGTATGAAATCACATTGATATGAGGTGACAATCATGGCAAATAAAGTTAAGTACGGCTTAAGTAATGTATATTACGCAAAAGCCACAATTGATCCATCAACAGGGGCAGCAACTTACGACACTCCTGTTGCAATAAAAGGTGCTGTTAATTTGTCGCTTGATCCGCAGGGTGAATTAAGTCCGTTTTATGCTGACAATATCAAATATTATATTGTTAATAATAACAGCGGATATGAAGGAGATCTGGAAATCGCTCTGATTCCCGATTCATTCAGAAAAGACATTCTTGGCGAGGTTGAGGATGACAACAGCGTTCTTGTGGAAGTGACAGAAGCTCCGACACAGCCTTTTGCATTGCTCTTCCAGTTCGAAGGCGATAGCAAGGCAACAAGACACGTTATGTATAATTGCACGGCAACAAGACCGACAATTGCTGGAGCAACAAAAGAAGATTCGACAGAAGTTCAGACAGAGACATTGAATCTGTCTTGTGCGAGCGTTTACAATGTGTCACTTGATGCAAATATTGTCAAGGGTAAATGCCTTAACGATGGCGCATCCGCTGCGACATACGCAACATGGAACACAGCTGTTTACCAGCCGACATAAGAAACAAATCACAAGAAGACAGGGGATAGGTTATATTGGCTTATCCCCTTTTTGTTTTATAGAGAGGATTCTAAATGTATACAAAACTTAATATGAAAATGGCTGACGAGACAGAAAAGGAATTTGAATTTGTCAGCAATGGTATGACTCAATACAGATACAGACAATTGACCGGCAGAGAATTAATGAAAGATATCTCCAAATTGGTCAATATGAGCGATCAGAGCGTTGGAGACGATGCGGACTTCACTTGCATTGATAAACTCGCTTATATCATGAATATGAGTGCGACAGGGGCAGACATGAACAAGCTTAATGAAGAATCATTCTTTGCATGGATTGAACAGTTTGACTCAAGCAATTCGCTTCATATCTGGGGCGATATCATATCAGCATATTACGGAACGAAGAAGAGCACATCAAACCCAAAAAAAGAGGGCGAAGAATAGACAGAGAAATGAACACGGCTCTGTATGTTCTTCGAGCCAAACAAATGGGATTGACACTAGATGAGATGGAGCAACTTGATGAAGGCTTCATCACAGACATGATAATTGAAAGTAACAACGATTCGTGTGAATACAAAGAACTTGCGGATCAATCAGATTTTGATAAATTTTAGGTGGCATTATGGCAAGTAATAGAATCAAGGGCATAACAATCGAGATAGATGGCAACACTACCAAGTTGCAGGACAGTTTGAAAGATGTCAACAAATCTCTGAAAGATACTCAAGCGCAACTCAAAGATGTTGATAAACTTTTGAAGTTAGATCCCAAAAACATCGAGCTTCTTGCACAGAAACAGGAATTACTTGGAAAACAGACAGAGAATGTCGCAGAAAAACTTCAGAAACTGCGTGATGCTCAACAGCAGATGAAAGATGCAGGAATTGACACAATGTCTGAAGATTACATGGCTTTAGAGCGTGAAATCATAGATTGTGAAAACGAGCAAAAGAGACTTACTGAAGAAGCAAAGAAGACGGATGAGCAGATTGTTAAGGTCGCATCTGGATTCGATAAAGTTGCCGAAAAAGCAAAGAAGGCAGCCGATGCAACGAAGCCTTTATCAAAGGCAGCAGGAGCTGCGCTTGCCGGATTGACAGGAATGGCTGTTAAGGCAGGACAGACAGCGGATGAAATAAACACTCTGTCAAAACAAAGCGGAATTGCAACGGATACAATCCAGAAGATGCAATATGCTTCAGATTTGCTTGATGTTGACATGGAAACGGCTGTCAAAGCAGCTGCTAAACTTAAAAAAGGACTAGACAAGAACGAAGATACTCTTGTTTCTATGGGAGTCGCTGTCAGAGATGCAAACGGACAATACAGAGACATGGAATTAATTTTCATGAACACTATTGCTGCATTGTCAAAGATCGAGAACGAGACAGAACGAGACAAAGTTGCAATGGATCTCTTCGGAAAGTCAGCAGATGAACTTGCCGGATATATTGACGATGGCGGACAGGCATTCAGAGAATTGTCACAGCAAGCACAACAGAAGGGATTGATTATCTCTGACGAAGACTTGCAAAGAGCAAATGAGTTTAATGACACGCTTGATGAATTGAAAGCAACGGTCGGAATGGATCTTCTTCAGGCAGGAGCACAAGTTGCAGAAGCGTTGACACCATTATTGAAAGACGTTGCGGAAATAATTACAACTATTGCTTCACATTTAAGTGAATTAAACCCTGAAACAGTAAAAATCATTATGGCGGTTCTTGCGGTGATCGCAGCGTTATCTCCGCTTTTGGGCATTATATCGAGTCTTGCAACGATACTTCCATTATTGACCGCAGGGGCAATTGCTCCGATGATCCCTGTCATTTTGGCGGTTATCGGTGTTATATCTGCATTGTTTGTTATCTTCCAAGAATACAAACAGCATCAAGAAGAGATTAAGGCAGGATTGCAAGTTCTGAAAGACTTCTTTGTTAATGTATGGACAGCGATTAAAACAGAAGTTCAGAAAGACATTGAAAATATCACAGCAGGTTTTGATGTTCTTAAGAGCAAGTTCCAAGACTTCAAAACCGCAATCAGTACAATCTGGGAATCAATAAAAGCGATTGTCGGTGCACCTTTGCCGACACCAAAACTAAAGATGCCACATATCACGATAAGCGGAAGTTTTTCTTTGAATCCTCCTAAAGCTCCAAGCTTTAATGTTAAGTGGTACAAAAAGGCAATGGATGACGCATATATTCTGAATGGTGCAACGATATTTGGTCAGCAGGGCGGTTCATTGCTTGGTGGCGGTGAAGCTGGAAGTGAAACAATTGTCGGAACGGATAAGTTGATTGACATGATGTCGCAGGCTGTTGGCGGTCAGACGGTCAATGTTATCCTTCAAGGCGATGCAGCAGAGATCTTCCGTGTTGTTAGACAGGAGAATACACAGTTTTACAAAGCAAACGGCTATTCACCATTAACAGGAGCATAAATCATGATACAAGGCAATTTGATTGATATTAAGTACGAAGAAAACAATGTTCTTAAGACATACGATCTATCGAGATTTGTGCCTATGGGAACATATAACGTGAACATGCTTGAAGAATATGAAGAGTGGACAGATTCAAACTATGACATACATAGAAAACTTTTGCGCAATAGGATTGAAGGTTCTTTTGATCTGAAGTTCAGGAGCATTGCAGATTATGAAGAGTTGTTGAGAATTCTTGCATTGGCGAAAGCAACAACGAATCAGAATTACATTGAGATGGATGCATTTGCAACAAATAAAGGACTTCGATATAACAAAAAGTTTTATTATGAGTTCGCTCCGAAAAATGATCTTCCTATGATGGCAGATTCAAAGAACGATGCATTCACGTTTACGATTAAGGAAGCAAAAGCATGATTGACATTCAAGATAAAGACAAATATCTGTCGGACAATGTGACATTCACTTGGGTTGTTAGTTTTCCGGCATTGAACTTAACATTTGGCAACGATGGCATTCTGAAAGAGTCATTCAGATTGACAGAAAGTCTATGTGATAATGATTCACTTGAATTTGTTGGATGTATTGCGTCAATGTGTCAGATATCGCTATATGACATTGAAACGGACATCAAAGGGCAGAGAATGACAGTTGCCATTGATGACATTCCAATGTTTGATGGAATAGTTGATTCTGTTGAAATACAGACTCCATCACTTGTGAAGAAGATCACGGCATATGACAGGTTGTATTCGATATCAGAACTTGATGTCACAGCATGGTATAACAGCTTAATGTTTCCAATGACTTTGAAGCAGGTGAGAGAGTCTCTGCTGACATATCTAAATTTGACTTATGATCCTGTTTCACTTCCTGCGGATAATATAAGTATTGCGAAAGAGTATTCACCAAGAACGCTCAACGGCTTAACTTGCTTGAAGGCTCTTTGTCAAATAAACGGCTGTTGCGGAATCATTAACAGATATGGGAAGTTTGAATTCCGGTTTGTTAAAAGTGCAACTGAAGGTCTTTATCCATCATCGCAGACTTATCCTGGCTTAAGAGTTTTTCCGAGTGGCGCATCAGGTGGCAATAAGTATTCCATTGCTTATTATGAGTCAATGAAATATCAAGAATACTTTGTCAACCCTGTCACAAAAGTTCAAATCAGACCGAGTGAATCAGAGCTTGGAGCAACAGAAGGTTCTGGAAATAATAAATATATTATTCAAGCGAATATGTGGGCGAAGAATTTATCTGTCTTTGCTTTGCATGAGATCGCATCGGGCATATTGCAGAAATTAAAGCAAGTCACGTTTCATCCATGCAATATTAAAGGCGATGGATTGCCGTTTCTTGAGGTTGGCGATGTGATTGAATATCCTGTCAACGTGGACATGACAGAAGGTGGCGGATATGATGTCACAATCTTCTTGATCATGTCCAGAACATTCACAGGAACGCAATTCTTGAGAGATACATTCACGGCAAGAGGTGAAGAGAATCAAAGCTTGTTCATCACAGACTTGCAGACACAGATTGACACAATCAAGCAAAGCGGTGGCGGTGGTGGCGGACTTGATCCCGACAAATATTATACAAAGAATGAAGTTGACGAGATTCTGACAGAAGACTACTTCACGCAGGCCGAAACGATTGACCAAGTATCTGAACAAGTCAACGAGATGGAGACTCCGACAGGCTTCACAATTGTTAGTGTTTACACATTGCCAAGTGTCAGAGCTGCCAACACGATGTATGTTATACAAGGTGGTGTGATTATACAATGAAGCCAAGATTGAGAGAAACACAAGCACAATCATCGAGATTGTTTTTCAGAACGCATGACCATCGTGATGTTATTTATGATGACATATATCACAACGCAATGTGGTGCAAGACAGAAGATATTGATGATGAGCTTGTCTGGGTAAAATATCCGAATCACGCTTTGTTGGTAAGTTCCGATTATAATAGAATTGGATGGATTGATTGTGATAGACAGTTCAGTTATGGTTTGGCTGCAAGTCATGGTTATAACTGGATGTCACAAATGTTTCAACTTGATACAATTACGGTCGTTTGGCAATACTTGTCAGCAAGCACAAATATTATTCTTGTCACAGAAGATGGCATTGTCTGGCATCGTATACCGTGGAGCGGTGGAACGGTTGTAAAGGGTGATGTTTTCAACGCATTTAAGTTCGGATATGATAACACAATTGTTACAACGTATGCTGATGATTATTGGCATGGTGGCGGAGATAGAAAGCACGTTGAAACATGGCATTTCGTGAAAGACGAAGACACGGAAGAATGGAGCATTGAATATAGTCAAGCAATTATAACAGAGCCGACAATTACATGGTCAACAGATTTGCGTTACATGGGAAATATTGAGGATGGTTGCATTGTCGGAAAAGATGTTCAGAGCGGAAGCGGAAGCGGACTTCGTTGGCAATTGTTTGTGTATGAATTGCACGCTGATGGCTCAACAATTCTTCTTTCTGATCCTGTTCCTTCACTTGATATGCATCCGCATTTTGGATCAGCGGAAAAAATGAGAGTCTGTCAGCAAGGCTCAAGGTTGTTTTATTCAACAATCCTTTGTTATCGCTTCGATAATCAACAACATTACAATCAATGCATGGCTTGTATGTCTATGGATGGCGGAGCAACATGGAATGAAACAATTTTGTTTGGTTATCGGTATTATGCAGATTATGGAACGAACGACAGACTTGATATGTGTATACGTGATGACAGAGTGATGGTTTTATTCGGTCAATATACCGACAAGGAAGGCTCTGGAGCTGGCTCATTGCACATTTACGACACATTGACAGGCTCGTCATGGGATGAAGTTACACTCCCATCGTGGGTTGATGTGCCTTTGCTCAATGTGAACAGCGGACAAGGAATCCGAGTCGAATCATCGGACACGTTGAGGATTGCTGTCAGACCACAAGAGACAAGCGATTACAACGTGAGATTCTTTGACATGATTCCGCAAAACCAACGTGGAAACGTAATGAACAACGGAGCTGGGAATGTAATGTATAAGGAAGGCAAGTTCAACGAGAACGAAGATTTCTTTTTGAATTTTGGCTTCGGTAATGGTTATCATGCGTATTTTGACAATAGATATCTTGCGGAAAATTCAAAAGCATTTGCATGGTATGATGTCGCATACAATTCGCAAATGACAACAGAGCAACAGGCTGATTTTGTTCAGCCAAATGATTATTGTGTAAGAGGAGAGTAAAAATGAGTTACACACCAATTTTTCAAAAGCCTTATCCAGACGGATGGGAAAATCTACCAAGCGAAGACACTCCGATCACGGCTGAAGTTCTTGACGGATATGACGAAGCGATTGAAAGTATTGAAGATTATCTCCAAAACAATGACATCGTGGAAGTTGAAGCAAATCCTGTTGAAGTTTCGACCGATTCATTGACAAAGATTAATATCGGTGGAACGGTTTATTCTGTTTCGGGTGATTCCGCAACGGTTTTAACAGCAACATTAACAGCTGGAAGCACATCGTTGACATTCTCAAACGCAGCTATAACGACAACGGCAATGTATGATGTTTATGCTGACAAATACGGATTGACTCCGACAGATATCACAATAACAACAGGACAAGCGGTGTTGACGTTTGAAGCACAATCATCAAATGTTAGCGTTAAGCTTGTTATCAGATAAGGAGAAAGAAAATGGCATATTTTCATTGTTTAATCGGTGGCGGAAGTTCTGGGGGCGGATATGAATTGACCGTCACTTGTGATGCGGACTTTGCAGGAAAAACGATCACTTGCACAGACGGAGTTACAACATTGACGCAGACTTGTCCGAGTGCTTCACCATACGAAGTTGTTTTTGAAATACCGAATGGCGGAGATTGGACAATAAGTGGTGTTGTCGGTGGACATACAGTTTCAACAGGAGTCAATATTCCGACAAGTGCATCATTGATTGCGACAGTTCAACAGACCGTGACGATTTATTCCGCAAAAGAAGACACTATTTCCTATACTGACATAGATGGAGCAACACAAACGATAACATTTGCTAGTGGCGAGACTAGCAAACAAGTCACGATTACGATTAATCCGAATGGAAGTTCAATAACATTCACATCGAGCGTTGCAAAGAATCCCGATAATTTATCACAGGATTATTCGAAGACATTTACAATTACTACAAGCACGACAGAATTATACTTGATGCCCGAGAATACGCTTTATTGGTGGGGATATAATAGCGCAACAAATCCAATAATTGCATTAAATAGTTCCGACGGTTGGGATATTACAAGTTCTGGATATACTTTTAATAAAAACAATGTTTCAGCAAGTGGAACGCAAGGTTATGCGGCAGTTGGTGCAACTGATAAAATCAGTAGTACAAAATTCCATGGTATAGGTTTTGGAAATGGCTATTGGGGTCCGAATAATCTAATTATTTTAAAAGGAAAACAAATAAAAACATCGGCAACATGGAGCAAATACACTAGTTTTAATACAACCATATCTCATGTGGAAGTTGTTCCAGATGACAATGATGAATATAATTTCGCTACTAGTTACGGCGGAACATCACAAGCATGGAATTGGACTATTTATGCTCTATGGTACGAATAAGAGGTGAACAAATATGACACTAGAACAAAGAGTTGAAAAACTTGAAGAACTATACGCTAATTTAAGCGAAAGTTTCATTCAAGCACAGAAAAATCAAGTTGTTAATACGGCAAAGACCGATGACAACAGCAATAATATTAAAGCAATTACACCATATACCGAAACACAAATCGGCTACTATGGTGAAACGGAAAAGACTTTCTACAACGTTCCAGAAGGCAACGTGACAGTATTTGGCTTGAAGGAGTATTCGCTCGACAGAATTTCTGACAGGCTGACGATCACTTTTGATGCTTTATCAGAGCAGACGGAAATCACAATATCAATCTTATAATGCAAAGGAGAAAAACAATGGCAAAGTTAAATGTTATTCAGAACATTCTTGGTAACGTGACAGTAGTTTCAACATGGGAAGACAATCTTTCAGGAGCAAAGTCAGCATATTTCAATCAGTGCAGATTGCTTTATGCTGATGCAGAAACAACAAGCGGTGTTGTAGGTCTTTATGACGAACACAACAAGGTTGTTGACGGTTGCTTTGAGGAAATCAAAAAGTCATGACAACTCCACGCAAAAGGAGCGTCACAAGAAGCTTGACAAGGTATGTCGTGTTTAGCATCGCAATGCTTATCATTTACACCACGATATGCCTTGTCTTTTTATGGCTTGAAAAACCGCTTGACTCCGATTTGACAACAGGCTTTTTCGGCTTCTTCGGTGGCGAAATTGTTATGTGCGGTTTAATCAAGCTGTTTAAATTGAAAGGGGAAAGAGCATGAGACAGAAATTAGCTTCTCGCAAGTTCTGGCTGACAGTTGCAGCAGTTCTTGCATCACTTGGAACAGGTATCACAGGTATTATTCAGGGCAATCAGACGCTTGCTATTATCGGTAGCGTTCTGACGGTTATTTCAGCAGCAATCTATGCAGGAGTTGAAGCCTACGTTGACGGAAAAGCCGTTGAGAAGGGAGCAGACAATGAATGAAGTTTTATCCGTTCTTGGTGCTCCGTTAATATCAGCCGGAGCTGCAATCATAGTGTCAGCAATACAGAACAGAAAAACCGTCAATCTGATTGAATATCGCTTGAAAGAGCTTGAGAAGAAGCAGGACAAGCACAATTCAACCATTGAGCGTACTTACAAGCTTGAAGAGCGTGTTTCAGTTGTTGAGACAAAGATAGAAGATTTGGAGAAGTAATATGGCAAGTTCACAAGAGCAAAAAGCATTCATAGCAGAAATCGCTCCATGTGCTCAAAAGGCATACAAGGAGCTTGGCAAAGTTTATCCGTCTATTTGTATCGCTATGGCTTGTGTTGAGTCAGCGTACGGAACGAGCAAGATCATGAGAAAGCACAACGCATTTCTTGGTCACAAAGTTGGTTCAGGAAAGACCGCCCTTAAATATTGGGATGGTCTTTCTTTTAATGCCAAAACAAAAGAAGAATACACAGTTGGAACACATACTGTTATTCGTGACAATTT
>Ga0326512_10002141_pt1 | contig 14661 bp, 9 predicted proteins | sample 1_2617_0518_D_FD_203652 | JGI IMG/M metagenome (GOLD analysis project Ga0326512, IMG submission 203652) | Bovine rumen microbial communities from UC Davis, California, United States - 1_2617_0518 | ecosystem: Host-associated > Mammals > Digestive system > Stomach > Rumen | place: USA: California... | reverse complement strand
GGTAGGCATCAAGAGCCGCGAGTGCTACGAGTGCCCCGCCGCCCTGCTGCTCATCGAGGCTCACGGTGCCCTGGAGCGCCTGTGCCTGGACGCCGAGACCCTCAAGCAGAAGGCCAAGCTCGACACCGAATGGGCATCCACCGTGTATCGTGGCCTCTGGTACAGCCAGAACCGCTGCGCCATCGACGCGTATAACGCCTACACCCAGAAGTTCGTAAGCGGCGAGGTACGCATCAAGCTCTGCAAGGGCGGCATCTTCGTGGACGGCCTTCGTTCCGACTACGCGCTCTACGACTACAACCTGGCTACCTACGACGAAGGTGACCAGTTCGATCACACTGCCGCCGAGGGATTCATCATACTCCACGGTCTGCAGTCCAAGACATGGTCCAAAGTACAAGGTCCTGGTTCAGGCCTACAAAGCGGCGAGTAAGCGTCACTTTTTTTCAAATAAGGGCACGAGAAGGGGATGTCCTTTAAAAGGGGCATCCCCTTTCAAGTACGTGAGAAACAGCCTCTGCGGCAATCACCCATCGCATCACGGGCACGCAAAGGGACACCCCTTTGCGTGCTTTGCATGCCCATCCTCCAGCCATGCTCACTCCCGGTACCATACCGAAAACACGGTTGGAAGGGCATCGTACATGGGTATACTAATGTGCATACGAACGGTACGTCGATAGGCCCCATGTGAAACGTTACGCACGACTCTTTGCTTCCTATGTACTCATTGCACTTGCTGTAGTGCTTTTGTACGCGCCTTGGGGTCTGGCATTGCGCCCTTGGGACTACGATATCTTACGTGCGGGGTTCTCCATCATCGTAGGCATTGCCCTAGCCGGCACGTTCTGCGCATGCACGTATCTGGCACTGAAGGATCCGGACGTCAAGCTGCTCGAGCCCACCAAGGTCAAGGACGTCGACGAAGTCGCGCCGTTACTTGAGGAGTACAGCGAGATTCCCCACGTAGGTGCCGTTGCCTCCCAGGCACTCGACCAGATAAACAGCGCCTCCCGCAAGAAGAGCAGGCTGCGCAAGACCATATCGGTGCAGTTTGAGAAGGACAGCCTGACCTGGCACAGGTTCTACGACATGGTGGAAACGGCTGAGCGTACCATACTGCGCAATTCAGCCCTTATTTGCAACTATATCCAAGCCTTTGACCAGGAAGAATACAAAAAAGTCTCCAAAACTCTAAAGCCCAAAAAACAGAGCGAAGTAAGACAACGAAAGAACAAGATCTTTAATCGCGTGGAGCAAGATACGAGTATCACTAAACAAAATAGTGAAGAACTAGAGCTGTACAACAATTCCCTAGAGAAGATGAAGGAAATCGTATCGGCAAACGATCGCATTTTGTTGGAAATGGCCAAGCTGGAATTTGAGCTTTCCGAGCTCGATGCAGACGACACCCGCGAGAGCGCAGGGGAGACCGTAGAGGAGCTGCAAGGCCTTATAGAGGAGACGCGGTACTATCGCTAGTCGCATGGGCGGCTAAGCAAAACCGCAGGTATAAGGAGGAATCATGGGCAAGAAGCGCGTTGTGGTAGGCATGGTCGTAGGCCTCGTCGTCATAAGTGCGCTCGTGTTTGGCATCTTGTTTGCCACGCGAAACGTTGGCAAGTCGGAACGTACCATAAGCACGGAATCCGCTCAGCAACGTCTCACTCATATGATGCGTGAGATAGAACCCGCTACGGCAGATCCTGTCAAATCTTCCGTAGAATACACCGCACAAGACACCACCGCCGACGAGCTACCCGAACTCGACACAAACGAAATCACAGCCCGCGCAACCACGGACGCGTTCGCCGAGATTTGGGCTTCTCCGGAAAAAGCCGGTCAAGGGACTGATGGTTGGATCCGTGAAATGGCAGAAGGGTTCAACAAATCCGGAGCTACCGTGGCAGGCAGACCTGTTTCCGTACAGATCCGCACCATGAGCAGCGGTCTTGGCGTGGACTACATCGCCACCGGCAAGGCGGCGCCTGCGGGCTACACCCCCTCAAACATGCTCTTTGTAAACCTTCTCGCCGGTCGTGGCATAAAGACCGATGTTGTGCGCGAGCGACTCGTAGGAAACGTCGCCGGCATCTTGCTTGACAAAGATCACTATTCAGCCTTGCAGCAAAAGTACGGCTCGGTTGACCTCAAGGCGGTCACCGAGGCCGTGGGCGCTGGAGAGCTCACGATGGGCTACACCAATCCCTTCACGAGTAGTACCGGTCTGAACTTCCTCGTGTCTGCGCTCCTACGCTACGATTCCTCAAGCCCGCTGTCCGACAAGGCAACTGAAGGCTTCCGCCAATTCCAGTCAAACGTGCCCTTTGTCGCACTTACCACCGTGCAGATGCGCGACGCAGCAGAACGCGGCTCTCTTGACGGATTCATCACCGAGTGGCAGCTCTACAACAACGATCCTTCGCTTTCAAACACCTACGTCTTCACGCCGTTCGGGTACCGTCATGACAACCCTCTCGTCTCTTGCCCCACGGCTACCGACGAGGAGCGCCAGATTCTGGAGCTCTTCGCGCAGTACTGTGACAGCAACGGCCAAGAGCTTGCAAACCGCTATGGATTCAATGGCAAGGATGACTACGTGAGTGAAGTTCCCGAGATCGACGGATCCACCTTGGTCTCGGCACAAGAGCTCTACAAGAAGAACAAAGACACAGGTCGTCCCGTCATCTCTGTCTTTGTGGCCGACGTAAGCGGCTCGATGAGCGGCGCGCCCTTGTCAGAGCTGCAATCCTCTCTGATAAACAGCATGCGTTACATAAACAAAGAAAACTACGTCGGTCTTGTTTCGTACTCTGATACCGTAACGATAGACGTGCCCGTAGCAAAGTTCGACCTCAACCAGCAATCCCTCTTTAAGGGAGCCATAGAGCATATGCGTGCCGCTGGCGGTACCGCAACGTACGATGCCATTATCGTGGCCTCAAGCCTCGTACTGGATGCAATAAACGCCAATCCCGATGCCAAGCCCATGATCTTCGTGCTCTCAGACGGCGAGACGAACCAGGGATCCGTCAAATTCGAAGATATGAAGGATGTCATCGCAGGACTACATATACCCATCTACACCATTGGATACAACGCAAATATCGATGCACTCAAAATGATTAGTGGAATTAACGAAGCCGCAAGCATCGATGCCTCTACGGATGACGTAACATATCAGCTGAGGAACCTGTTCAACGCAAATATGTAAGTGCGCCTCGCACAGAAAGGAAGGTAGTGCAATGGCATTTGATCTCGAGATACCCGAACCAGAGGTAGTCAAGGAAAAAGTTCAGCAAGAGCTCGCTATTCCTGAAGCCCACGCCGCAGTCATTAGCAATACGGCGGAAAAGAAGGGTGCGGAGATTCTCGCCGTAGATCTCGACTCAGTTCAGAGTCGTCGCGAGATTACGACAGCCGTAGAGGAGCTCGGCTCCGACCTTGTACGGAAGTCGTCCAGCAAGAACGACATCCTTGCGAGACGCATGGCCGATCTCTCGCGTTCTGGCAGTGAATCTGGCGACGTAGCAAAAGGCCTCGAGGACCTCGCCATCAAGATGCGTGACTTGGATCCGTCTGGCATTGACTTTGCCAAGCAAGGGGCACTTGGCCGCTTGTTTAATCCCGTGCGACGTTACTTCGACCGCTACAAAACTGCTGACGCAGAGATTGCGGAGATCGTCAAATCGCTCGACAAGGGTCGCGACACATTGCGCAAAGACAATGTGACCCTCGAGCTTGAGGCCGGTGGCATGCGTGACCTTACCAAGCAGCTCAACCAACGTCTTGAGATGGCACAAGACCTTGACGCATACCTCTCAAACGCAGTCGACAACTACCGCGCAGAGCATGGTGGGGACGATGACAAGACACGATTCCTGGAAGAAGAGGTCATCTTCCCCCTGCGTCAAAAGATCATGGACTTCCAGCAACTCCTCGTAGTAAACCAGCAGGGCATCGTTGCCATGGAGGTAATTCGCAAAAACAACCTCGAGCTCATTCGAGCCGTAGACCGCGCTGAAAGCGTCACGGTAGCTGCTTTGCGCACGGCCGTCACCGTAGCTGGCGCACTCTACAACCAACGCATCGTACTAGAAAAAGTCCAGACGCTCAACGCAGCCACAAACGAAATGATCTCCGCGACTTCACGCATGCTCAAGGAACAGGGCGTTGCCATCCAGAAGCAAGCTACCGACGCTGCCATCTCGCCCGACACGCTCAAGACTGCTTTTGAAGACACGCTCTCCGCTTTGGACGACATTACAGACTACAAGCTCAAAGCCCTACCACAGATGCAGCAAACCATCGACCAGTTCCGTACCATCGCCGAAGAAGGCGAGCGCCGTCTGCAGCAAATGGAGGATGCAGGCAGCTTCTCTCTCAACCCGTCAACGAGCGATTCCAGACGTCTTAAAAGCTAAGATACCTTATTGACAATATTTTGGTATAAAACAAATCCGCGTCACTTGTGCAGTGGCGCGGATTTGTGTTAATATAATCAGTGTTGTGGGCCGTTAGCTCAGTTGGCAGAGCAGGGGACTTTTAATCCCAAGGTCCAGGGTTCGAGACCCTGACGGCCCACCACTTCTCTTTCCCCTTGTAAATCATGCTGTAGTTCCCGCATTCTCTGCGGTGTTTTGCGTGCTGTCACTGCTCGTATTTGAGTTGTTGTTTGAGCCGCTATCGGAACCAGAACCCGAACTCTCTTTACCTGTAGAGACCTTGATTTCTATAGTGGTGCCTTTCGTAGCGGAACCGGTCGACGACTGCGATATCACGTAACCGGCAGACATAACTTCACTTGACTCATAGCTGGTAACTACTGAGAAGCCCGCATTTTCAAGAGCACTTATAGCCTCTGCCTCAGATTGGCCAACCACACTCGGTACCTGTGCCTTGCTTGACCCGCTTGAAACCGTCAGAACGACCTCGCTGCCTTTGTTTGCCGTCCCGGTTACTGACTGCGCAAACACGACGCCTATACTATAGTTATCATTTTCTTCGCTGTTTACCACAACCTCAAAACCTGCTTCACGAAGAGCAGCTGACGCTTCGTCTTGTGTCCAGCCTATGACGTACGGCACATCAGTCGTCTCTGGACCCTTGGAAAGATGATAGACGATGGTATCGCCAGCTTTTGCTGTAGTACTGCCTGAAGGTGACTGCGATGCGATGCGTCCAACTTCTACATCGTCAGAATTCACCGAATCACCGGTTTGCCCTATAAGTCCTACGCGGCTGAGCTCCGCATCGGCTTCTGTGGGCGTCAAATTTGTCAGATCGGGAACTGTCACTGGTTTTGCAGGCTCTGGCCCTTTGGAAATCCAAAGGTTAATCGATGAACCCTCACGGGCTTTCTTGCCCTCATCAGGATCTTGATCAGACACTTTGCCGACCGGTATGTCGCTTGCATACTCTTCTTTGATGGTGCCCACCTTAAAGTAGTCCGTTTGCTCTATCTGCGTGACCGCATCGTCTTTTGTGAGACCCACCAAGTTCGGTATAGATCGCGTCTTTGGTCTACCCATAAACATGAATACCGCAGCAGCAATTCCCGCAATCGCTATGAGCGTCACAATGACGCCTATGATCGTATTGCGTCGACGCTTACGCTCGCGTTCCTCTTGCGTCGCGCTCTTTATATGGTAGTGACCAGTAGCACTGGTACGCTGCTGATACGCATTGCGCTGCCGGTTTCTCATGGTGCCCGTTGGGTCATTTGGGTTACGCCGCATGCGCCCGGTGGCAACTGGCGTTACGACTGCCGTTGCCTCATTGACCGACTGCATACGCCCAGCCAGATAATCTCTCAATACTCGATAGAGCTCATCTGCGGACTGAAAACGATCTTGCGGCCGCTTCTGCATGCACTTCAGTATAATGGCTTCAAGCGCGGCATCGACGAGGGGATTGATCTGGCTTGGAGGCATCGGTGGCTCATTGACCTGTTTTAACGCCACTGAAATTGCATCGTCCCCATCGAAGGGTACCCGACCAGTGGCGGCTTCATACATAACGATGCCCAGAGAATAAATGTCGGTTGTAGGGCCGAGTTCCTTGCCTTGCGTCTGCTCTGGAGAAACATAGTGCGCTGTACCCAAAACGCTATTGTCGGCCGTAAGGTGACTGTTTTTCGCACGCGCAATGCCGAAGTCCATCACCTTGATATTTCCATCAGGCTGGACCATGATGTTTTGCGGCTTTATGTCGCGATGAATAATGTCGTGACGATGCGCCACTGAGAGTGCCTGCGATATCTGCGATCCTATCTGTGCAACTTTACGACAGTCCAACGCACCATGCTTCTGTATGCCACTCTTTAGATCGGTGCCACGAAGGTACTCCATCACAATGTAATAGGTATTGCCATCTTTACCCCAATCGTATACCGAAACGATATAGGGGCTTTGCAAGGCCGCTGCCGCTTGCGCCTCCTGCTTGAAGCGAGCGGCAAACGACTGGTCGTTTGCGTATTGCGGCAGCATGATTTTTACGGCAACGGTACGGCCTAAGACCTCGTCAAGGCCACGATACACGATGGCCATGCCACCCGTACCAATCTTATCCTGAACTGTATAGCGCCCACCAAGCGTTCTACCTGCCATCTGCCACTCCTATCGCTTGCGTAGCCCACTCTACGCACTTCCAATCACATACACATGTATTGCAGCCATTGTGCATTACAACGACCGCCACTCTTTTGTTTGCCATCACGATACCCCCATCGCCTGGATGTTCAGGCATTGTGCAAACACTTCACTCGCAACATTTGAAGCGTATCCTCGCACATCTTCACCATTGCCTTCAACGCATACCGAAATGGCAAGCGTGGGGTTGTCATAAGGAGCAAAGCCCACAAAAAGCGAGTTGATGGATCCAGACCCTACCTGAGCCGTACCTGTCTTGCCCGCAACGAGATAGCCATCCACCCGTGCACTTGTACCAGTACCGCTCGTTACCACGTCGAGCATGGCGTCGCCCACTTGGGCAGCCGCCTCTGCACTTATGACTTGGCCTAAAGACTGTGGCTTTGTGGTTGCCATCGTGGTTCCCTCAGGCGAGAGCACGTGATCCACCACATAGGGATTCATGACGACGCCTTTGTTTGCTATTGCAGCAGCAACGACGGCATTTTGCATAATCGTCGTTTGCGGTCCAGCAGGACTCTCATGCTCACCGACGGGCTGACCGCAAGCCGACCACGCCGTCTCCCACTCCGTCATTTCTGACGGCACGGGCATGAGCGAAGCAGCACAGGAAAAGTCTTGACCGAGCGACTTGTCATACCCAAACCCGTTTGCATACCGAACGAGGTTATCTGGTCCGAGCTGTACCCCAAGCTGGCCAAACGCGGTATTTGCCGACAACGCCAACGCAGTACGCAAATCAATCTCTCCATACTCCGCATCATGGTCGTTCGATACGACCTGTCCACCGATATCCAGTGATGCGGGGGAGTCATAAATCGTGTCGAGAGTAGCGGTATTGGTATCCAACGCCGCGGAAAGCGTAACGAGCTTGAACGTAGATCCCGGCGTATAGAGTTGCGTTGCGCGATCGACCAAAGGACTCGCTTCATCATCGCCGTTTTCTATCACGGATGCGATGTCTTCTATGTCATATGACGGATTAGAGGCCTTTGCCAACACCGCTCCCGTAGACGGATCAAGTACAACGACGGCTCCGCGATAGCCGTCTAACGCAGCTTCGGCGGCGCGCTGCATCTGATAATTGATAGTGAGCACTACCGAGGAACCAGGTATAGGCGTACCAGCCAGTGAATAGAGCGCATTGCGCCAATTCGCATAGTTCGCACTTCCTCGCAGCGTGTCATTCATGCGAGACTCTATGCCGGTCGCTCCGAACCTTGTCGAAAGGTAGCCGACGGTATGAGCAGCGACACTCCCGTTTGGATAGACACGCTGATAGGTGCCGTCCTCTTGTTGAACGCTTTCTGCGAGCGTTTGGCCATCCGATGTGATGATGGCGCCCCTCTGCACAAACTCACTCTTTGCTATGGTGTGATTGTTGCTCGGCATCTGACGATATGTCTGTGCCTGCACCACCTGAATAAACGTAAGATTGGTGATCGCGGCGGCAAAAAGCAGGGTAAAGACGGTAATCAGTGACACGAGACGCTTTCCAAGCGCAACGCGTCCAAGGACACCGGATTCAGGCGTGTCCAGTCCAAAGCGACCCCTCACATTGCTGCCGTGCGCCACGGCTGCAATCTTACTCTGCTTGCCACGCATGCTCGGAGCCATCATATCGGTCTCTGAGGTGTTTGCTATGAGGACATCCTGTCCTGTCGCTTCGTCACCGGTACGCAGCAATAGTCCCACGATTATGAAACTTGCCAGCAATGAGCTGCCTCCCTGGCTCATGAACGGCAAGGTGACACCCGTAAGTGGAAGCAACCTTGTACACCCACCTACGATCAAGAACGCTTGAAAAGCGATTGCCGTCGTGAGTCCCACAGCAGTAAAGGCGGACATGTCAGACTTTGCACGAGCCGCTGTGGCAAACCCGCGCACAGCAAAGATGATATACAGGATGAGTATCGCGGAGCCACCCAGAAGACCCATTTCCTCACCAATAGCCGAGAAGATAAAGTCGGACTCAACTACCGGTATGAGCGTAGGCAAGCCTTTGCCTATACCTGCTCCAACGAGATCCCCATCCGCCAGCGAATACAACGATTGTATGATCTGATAGCCCCCATCGGGATTTGCAAACGGGTCAAACCAAATCTGAATTCGATTGCGCACATGCGAAAAAAGCGTATAGCAAAGCACCATGCCAGCCAGAAGCAAGAGCAGGGAGATGATGACATAGCTCACCCTCCCCGTAGCCACGTAGATCATTACCACAAGGAACGTAAAGAAGAGCAGGGCGCTACCGAGGTCTCTCTCAAACACCACGACAAGCAAGCTCACGCCCCACATCGCAAATACCGGCGCAAGCATGCGCGGCTTAGGCAATGCAATGGGTCCAAGACTTTTCGTAGAAGCTGAAAGCAGCTCACGATTCTCTGATAAATATGCTGCCAAGAAAAGGATGATGAGCACCTTCGCAAGCTCGCCTGGCTGGAATGAGAAGGGCCCTATGTTTATCCACAAGCGTGATCCACCGTGCTCGGTACCAAATATCATCGGAATGATCAGCAATACTATGCCCACAATACCCAGCGTGTATTTGTATGAGGACAATCTATCCATATTGCGTACCACTATAAGCGTGGCGACCATTGCGGCTATCGATATGAAGAGCCAAAGCACTTGGTTTACCGCAAGCTCTGGCTTGAGTCGCGTTACAAATGCAATTCCAAACCCCGAAAGCACGAACGTAACGGGCAAAATCACAGGATCTGCACCGGGTGCAAGAAAGCGAATGGCGATGTGAGCCATAGCGAACGCCACAAACAGCCCTATGGGGACGGCGAGCGTCGCAACCGAGAGCTCGACGTTCATGTTCATGACATACATAGAGTAGATGAGCAGCACGGGCAGTGCTCCAGCAATAAGCAGTAACAGCTCGGTTGTACGGCGTGACACGGAAGCTCGTTCCATACTAATCACCCATCCCGCCCGTCGCAAGCGCCTGGCTTTGCGTAGCCGATGCGCGCGATTCATTCTCAGCTTTCATTCCGTTTGCAGCTGCTTGTTCGGGTGTGGAATCGCCGTTTTCCGCTTCGGCACCTGCGAGCGCCTCACCTTCCTGCTTCGCTCCAGCTGAGCTTTGAGCTGCTGCCGCTGCTTCAGCTGCTCTAGTTTTGTCTGCGTCTATCTGGTCACGATAGCGCTCCACCGTACGCCGGGCTTCTTCTTCATTTGCCACGCTTATGCCCTCTTCCAGTTGATGGCGCGTGGCCTCGGGAAGATCGCTTACCGAGACGGACGTGGTCTCGACGACCTCGTGCAACCCCAATCCAAAGAAGTCCCCTGCAACTCCACGACATATCGCCACGGTACCGTTGTTGTTTCCCACATACCAAGAGGTACGTATCAGTGCCCCAAACACGATGGCAATCACGACAGTCGCTACCAGCGCTATGGCTAGCCAGAGACCTATGGTCTTGTTTCTATGACGGCGGTGCACATCGGCAAGTCCATCGTCAAGCACGTCCACTACGATAACGGTAACGTTGTCATGTCCGCCTGCTGTAAGTGCAGCAGAGACAAGCGTATCGGCTGCAGCCTGAGGCGTAACACTAGAAATGGCAAGGTCTTCGATGCTTTTGTCGGAGACCATGCTCGACAGGCCATCTGAGCAGATGATAATGCGGTCGTGCGTGGAAACTTCAAGGGTGAAGTGATCCGCGTACATGTCGGGATCTGAGCCAAGCGCGCGCGTGATGATCGACCTCGACGGGTGTATGCGAGCCTCATCAGCAGTAATCTCACCCGCGTCCACCAGCTCTTCCACATAGCTGTGATCATGGGTGATGCGCACGAGCCTACTTCCGTGCAAGAGATATACGCGTGAGTCACCCACATGCGCGATCGACATGCGGTTGTTTTCTACAAAGACGCACGAGGCTGTGCAGCCCATACCCGGCTTGCCCAGCCCATTGATCGAGCCTTCCAGCACGGCAGCATTTGCCGCTTCCACGGCAGCGCCAAGCAGAATCTCGTCCGCATGCTCAGGAGCACGTTCGGCAATGGTCTGCACCGCGATTCCTGAAGCCACTTCGCCTGCCGCATGACCACCCATGCCGTCACACACAGCAAAAAGAGGTGCCTTTACCAGAAATGAGTCTTCGTTGTGCTCACGCACAAGTCCAACGTCCGAACGGGCTCCCCAACTTAAATTTTCATTGCTGCCTGTAACGGTGTTTGAATCCGCACGATTCTCTACCGGCATCTCATTGCGACCTGGAGCATTTACCGCCTCTACGGGCTGCTCTACAATGGAGGTTATCTCTTCGCTCATCGCCGGCTCACCCTCATGATGGTGTCCCCGGTCTGCACCTCGTCTCCGTCACGCAGGGTAACAGGCTGGTCGATGAGATGTCCATTGACCATGGTGCCATTTGTGGATCCTAGGTCCTCGAGCACGAGCGCCGGCCCCTGAAGCGTGAAACGAGCGTGAGTCGCCGACACAAACGGCTCGTCCACCACGATATCCGAAGAGGGCGAACGTCCCACCACCACAGGGCCAAGGATGTCGACGTGAAGACCGCGCAACTGTTTTGCGCCCTTCTCCACGTCAACGGCCCAGATAGCAGCGTCTCTTCGCTGACCTCGCACCAGACCTATTCCCGAACGCATCGCCGCAAATAAAAACAGGTAGAGAAGAACCACCAGTAGTATACGGCCTGCAAATAGAACAAAATCAATCATACTATCCTATCCGGAACTCGAGGTTTGTGAGCCCAATAGTGATAACGTCACCATTTTGAAGCTTCGCCTCGGTCACATCCTGATCGTTTACAAGCGTACCGTTTGTAGAATTGAGATCACGTATACTCCATGACGCCCCATCATACACAAGTTCAGCATGGCGACGGGATGCGTTGGGGTCACCAAGTACGACGCAGCCCCTCATACGTTCTCTGCCTATCCTTGTGGGAGTATTGATGATCCTATACAATCTGCCCGTGTTCAAATCGTGAAGCGTGCATTGAGTCCCCGTGCGTTGCACCTGATTCACTTGCTGCTGAGTGGTCGGTATATGCAGCGAGGCAACCTCTTGCTGCGGAGTTGCCACATGCATCTCTGCGTTGGGTACCTCTGGCGCTATTTTGTTGCTATCCTCGATTTCCATGGCAACATCGGTCATATAGCCATCTGGAATTACTTCAAATGGGTCAGGCCCTGATTGCTCTTCTGGACGATCTTCCGTGGACACGTATGCCTCCTGGGCATCATCCACTACGTCTGGTATAGAAACCGCGTCGTTCTCGTCCTGATCGCCAAATACCATGCTCTCCAAGAAATCGTCTCTATCAGGTTCCACATAGGCAACCTCTTGGGAAATGGGCATGGGCTCTTCTTCGTGAACAGGAATGGGCATCGGCACAAAGCCTTGATCCGCGTAGAAATCCTGCATGGGGGTAAGGCCTAGGTAGGCGTTCTCCTCATCTCTCAATCGAGCGAGCGTGCGTGGGTCGATGTTTTCCGCAAACACAGAAAACCTACCATCACGAAGCGCTGGGTCTGGCATAAATCTTGCGAGTGGACGTCCCACAAAGGTATAGCCGCGCTTCTTTGCTTGTGCCTCTATAAGCTGCGATATCTCATCCGTAATGCGCGGATACATAGGACGCATGAGACTGTCGTTTTGCTCTGAGACGAGTATGGTATAAAGCGCCGGTGCCGTATCCACGCCGTCAATCACAAAAGTCTCGTCTTCCATTTCGCGTACAGTACGCTTCGCGAGCCGCCTGAATGAAAAGGGCAAACGCTCGCCCGGTGCAACTTCTTCAAAGATGGCACCTATGCGTTGGTCGAAAATGGTAAGTACGTTCATGCTCGATCATCGCCCTTTCGATTGATGGCGCTTTCGCCCAAAAGGGCGTAAGCTATGCACAGGATAGCACCTAAGAATACCGCAACCCCCATCGCCATACCGTCTACAGAGAAGACAATGCTGGCTTTTTCCACGTGAGCGGACAAGATATATGACAGACAGGCGAGTATCGTTGCTGCTACTTGACCAATAATTACCATTGGGAGACTGTTTTTCCGACTGAAGAGGGAGCCGACAAAACCGCTAAGGCCACATCCCAAGGCCAGAATCCACGTGTGCGGCTGCAAAGCATACACGGATAGGTTTTGCGTGATGGCATTGGCATAGAAACTCGATTGAATCGAGCAGGTCATCACGAGATAAAACAGGTAGCCACCACCCGCAGTCAAAAAGGCAGAACCCGGAGAAAGTGCAATACCGCACAAGCCCACTCCAGCCAAGGGAGACAGTATGCAAGAGGGGAGCAACAAAGAAGCGCCAGACAGATCAAAGCGCCGACCGCATACAAGCCACCACATCACGCCAACTACGCCTATGACAAGAGCAAGTGGAAAAGCGTGACTTGCCACCTGCGCTAGAATTGCCCCCGTCAATGCAACAATTCCCAGCATACCCCCCAAAGGTGGCCACACGGCACAGGCCGCTCCCACACCACCTATGCCAAACGCAGTTGCCTGTGCAGAATCGGGAAAGATGCAGGGCATCGTCCTATAGGCAATGATCGCGGCCGTTCCGGCAGAAAGAGCTCTCACCACAGTTGGGCCCAACCAAGGAAAACGGATGCTCAGAGGCACGTGAAGCCGTTTCCAGTCTTCTCGGGCATCAGGCTCCTCGTCCTCCTCAGTCTGGGTAAGTAAATCCCTCAGAGACTCCCTGCCCTCTTGTACGTCTCCCAAAGCCGCCACGATGTCGCGCGCGAACTCATCGATCGATGACATACGCGCCGTTGGACTTGGGTCAAGCGCACGCAGAAGTGTCTCTTCCACAATACCCGCCAGCTCGGGCTCCACGCGCGAGAGAGCAGGTGAAGGTCCTCGCTGTATAAGACTCAATGATTGCTCAGGTGTCTCAGCCGCAAAAGGACAGCTACCGGTAAGAGCCTCCCATACCACCACCGCCAACGAAAAAACATCCGTACGCTCGTCTACCTGCCCGCCTTCTATCTGCTCAGGGGGCATATAGCCAACGGTCCCCCCTCGAGCTCCACCATAACCAGCGGCGGATGCCAGCGATGCCATACCGAAATCCGTAAGCTTCACTCTGCCGCTACGATCAATCATGATATTTGCTGGCTTTATATCCAAGTGCAAGACGCCGTTTTCGTGTGCATACGACAATCCGGAGGCAAGCGACGACACCATATGTGCGCATTCGTCAAAGGAAAGCACGCCATATTCTACCCGCGAAAGTAGCTCCGCCAAATCGAGCCCGTCTACATACTCCATGATGAGGTAGGAATCCACGCCATCGTCTTCGAAGTCATGCACCACCACAATGTGCTCGTTTGAAAGCCAACAAGAGGCACGTGCCTCGTTCAACGCCTCTTCTATAGTGGACGCTTGTAGAGGTGACGTCTCGTCAATTTGCAGTGGCATACGCTTTATGGCGACCCTACGATGCAGGAGTGAGTCCCAGCATACGCTCACCGAGCCAAAGCCGCCGGTGTTGTTTGTATCCAGCACCCTATAACGGCCAAGCAAAACCTGGGCAGGCAGAGGCGCAGCATTTGCTGCGTTTTGTGAGATGCGTGTAGTTCGTTGCACGGTACGTTCCTCTTCATCTGAGAAATTCATTGTAACGCTTTTACCCATAGCGCGTAAACCGATAGGGGTCAGTAAACGTGTGGCACACTCGGGTCAGTTACAGTTCACGCACTGGCCCCTGAGCACGCCAGCAAGCTGCTCCGCGCTCGCTTTGCTCGCTCACTTCGTGAGTCGCAGCCAGCAGGCATGTTCAGGGGCCAGTGCGTGAACTGTAACTCTGGTCTTCGTTACTCGTTCAGACCCCCATCGAACAGGCAATGGGGGTCTGCTGAGTAGTAGCGAATAGTAGCCAAAATTTTCTTCCAAAAAAGTTGAGAAAGAGACTAGACAACTGAGGCATGGTGTGTTTAAATAATCCTTGCAACGGGGTGTTAGCTCAGTTGGTTAGAGCGCCGGCCTGTCACGTCGGAGGTCGAGGGTTCAA
>Ga0326512_10002140_pt1 | contig 14661 bp, 14 predicted proteins | sample 1_2617_0518_D_FD_203652 | JGI IMG/M metagenome (GOLD analysis project Ga0326512, IMG submission 203652) | Bovine rumen microbial communities from UC Davis, California, United States - 1_2617_0518 | ecosystem: Host-associated > Mammals > Digestive system > Stomach > Rumen | place: USA... | reverse complement strand
TCGTATAGCATCAAGGAAGAAACCACTTACAATAGGGAGGTGCCACCGCTAGTGAAGTATGCCAAGGCGCACGAGGGCTGGAAGTGCCTGCTGATTACGTATGATGAGGAGGGCACGGAAGATGAAATACCTGTAGTGCCTGTTTGGAAGTGGCTGATGGATGTGTAACTTCTGGGGCTCAGAGATGCCCTGCGGCGGTATCATGGAAATAAGGAATCAGGAAATATTGGATTTATAAATCAAAGAGAATATGAAGGTTAGTTTAAAACAGGCAGTTAAATTGTTCTATTCTCAATCGTCTTTTGATTAAATTTATCAAGAGGCGGTTGCAAATGCTCTTGATGCAGGTGCAAGGAATATAACTGAAAAAAGTTTTTCCCTTCGTCCTTTGATTCCCCATTATTCCCCGTCTTGCCTTTTATTTATGCGCTTTCTGCGTTAATTCTCCAAAATCCGTTGTTCTTTACAACCTTTTTCAGTAACTTTGCACACAAATTATAAAGCACTGAGAAATTGAAGATTATTAAATGGGGATTCATTGGCTGTGGCGAGGTCACTGAAAAGAAAAGCGGACCAGCCTTCAGCGAAGTTGAGGGGTCGACCGTGGTAGCAGTGATGAGCCGCTCGGAACAAAAGGCCCGCTCGTATGCCGAACGGCACGGCATTCCACGATGGTACACCGATGCACAAAAGCTGATTGACGATCCAGAGGTGAACGCTATCTACGTGGCCACACCTCCTTCGAGCCATGCCACTTTTGCCATCATGTCGATGAAGGCCGGTAAGCCGGTCTATATAGAAAAGCCGCTTGCTGCCAGCTATGACGACTGTGCTCGCATCAATCGCATCAGCGAGGAAACACACATACCCTGCTTCGTGGCTTACTACAGGCGCAACCTGCCTTATTTCCAGCGCGTGAAGCAGATTGTGAGCCAAGGCATCATCGGCGAAATCATCAATGTCCAGATACGTTTTGCCGTTCCGCCACGCCAGCTCGACTACGAGCATCCTGAGAATCTGCCTTGGCGACTGCAACCCGACATTGCGGGGGGCGGCTACTTCTATGACCTGGCTCCCCATCAGCTCGACTTGCTGCAAGAGATGTTCGGCGTGATTATCGAAGCCCAAGGCATCTGTGCCAACAGAGGAAAGCTCTACACGGCAGAAGATTCGGTCAGTGCAGTGTTCCGCTTCGAGAACGGACTGCCCGGCTCTGGCTCGTGGTGCTTTGTGGCCCACGACTCTGCACGCGAAGACAGCATACTGCTGATTGGCGACAAAGGCTCCGTGCGCTTCTCGGTCTTCGACTATGCTCCCATCGACCTGCATACCAGCGAGGGTAAACAGAGCATCGACGTACCTAACCCACCCTACGTGCAATATCCGCTCATCAAGCGAGTCATTGAACATCTGCAAGGCCTCAGCGTATGCGATTGCACAAGCGTTTCGGCAACACCCGTCAACTGGGCTATGGACCGAATCTTAGGTAAATTCTGACGTGATGAAGCGACTCTCTTCTATAATCATAGCACTACTACTACCAATCCTGGCCCTCCAAGCTGAGCAAGCCAACGACTCACTACTAACGGACACCACAACAGTAAAAGAAAGCGAACCAAGAAAAGAAAACGTCTTCAAGCGCATGTTCAGGAAGTTCACCGACATCGACGAGAACTACATTGAGCCACAACGCTATTTGTTTACCGGCATGCTACAGGCTACCTACACATACGACATCTACACGCTGCGCTGCGACGACAGCCAGAAGCAGTCCATCACTTTCGCCTCAGACGGAAGCATGAAGCTTGGACCGTATTTCGGATGGCGATGGGTGTTTGCCGGATATATGTTCACACTGGGCACCAACTACGACAAGTCAAAGACCGAAATAGACTTCAGTTTCTATACGTCGCAAATCGGCATCGACCTGTTCTACCGACGCACAGGCAGCGACTACCGTGTGCGCAATGCCAAATTCGGCGACGCCTCCTACACCAAGACACTACAGAACATTTCGTTCGATGGCGTACAGTCTGGTATCACCGGACTAAACCTTTATTATATTTTCAACCATCGGCGCTTCTCCTATCCAGCAGCTTTCGCACAGAGCACGCGCCAGAGAAGAAGTTGCGGTTCGTGGATGGCAGGCATAGGCTATACAAGGAACACGCTCAGTCTGGACTACGAAAAACTGCAGGCGCTCATTGACGACAAACTGGATACGGAAGACATTCAACTGGACTCTGGACTACAGTTCAAGTCGGCTGCCTACTATGACATCAACGTCTCAGCCGGATATGCCTATAACATTGTGTTTGCCAAGAACTTCCTTGTCTGCGTGGGCGGACAGTTGGCCGTGTCGTACAAGGAGAGCAGCGGTCGCACAAACGGTATGTATAAGGACAATAGATTCTCGTTCAGAAACATTGCCCCCAACCTGATTGGCCGCTTTGCCATCGTCTACAACAACTCGCGCTGGTATGCAGGCTTCAGTGCCATTGTGCGTTCGAACAACTACCAGGACGAGCGCTTTACGGCCAACAACACTTTCGGCAACACCAACCTGTATGTGGGCTACAACTTCGGACTGAAAAAGAAATATCGCAAGAAATGAAATCACGAATCGTTGCACTCCTGCTCGTGCTGACTTGCTTCGGCAAGATTGCCGCACAACCGACGACCTACACCAAGGCCGACAGCATGGAGATTGTTTCGCTGCTCAGCAACGGCAAGCCGTCGACACTCTATTTTGCCCAAAAACTGCTGGGACGACCCTACGTGGCACACACGCTGGAAGTGAACGACGACGAGCAACTGGTGGTCAACACCCGCGAACTGGACTGCACCACGCTTGTGGAGACCGTGACGGCCCTCACCCTTTGTGCTGAGGACGGCAAGAAGACGTTCGCCGACTACTGCAACGTGCTGCAACAACTGCGTTACCGCCAAGGCCGTCTGACCGACTATACCAGCCGACTGCACTACTTCAGCGACTGGATTGAGGACAAGCAGAAGATGGGAATCGTGACTGAGGTGCAGAAGTACACCCCACCCTTCACTGCCGTGCAGCAGCTCGACCTCTACTACATGAGCCAGCACCCCGATGCCTACGCAGCACTGAAGAAGCATCCGGAGATGGTGAAAGAGATTGCCAAGCAGGAACGCACACTAAAAGGCCGACATTTCCGTTATATACCAAAGAAGAACGTGAGGAATACCGCCGCACTGCGCAGTGCCGTGAAAGACGGTGACATCATAGCCATCACCTGCAAGAAGCCCGGACTGGACATTGCCCATCTGGGATTTGCCGTGTGGAAGGAAGACGGTCTGCACCTGCTCAATGCATCGCAGCTGCACAAGAAGGTGGTGCTCGAGCCCATGACGCTCAGACAGTATCTGTACAAGCATCCGTCGCACACGGGCATTCGCGTCATTCGCATTCAGAACAAGAAATAAAATCAAACACAAATAGTCAAGATTATGGAACTACCCGATTTCATGAGTTATGCCAACAAGTTCTCACAGAACGACTTCGTTGAAAAAATATCACGCGTGGCCAAGCGTGCCGGTGCCAAGCTCGTCTATGCCTCGCTCATACTGTTCTACACGCTGCAGAGCGACAAAATCGGCATGAAGGACAAGGCAATCATCATCGGTGCACTGGGCTATCTCATCAGTCCGCTCGACGTGGTACCCGATGCCATCCCCATTGCCGGCCTCAGCGATGACCTTGCCGTGCTCCTCTATGTGCTGAAAATGGTGTGGACCGACATTGATCCTGCCATCCAGGAACGGGCCAAAGCCAAACTGCAAGACTGGTTCGACGAAGACGAAATAGGTGAAATCAACAATCTGTTCGAGTAATCAAACAAACGATATGGAACAACAACCTTTGAACGAAGTAGCCCCCAATACGGCTGCTCTGCATGAAGAACAAATCCTGGTACGCATCACCGGACAAGACCGTCCGGGACTGACAGCCTCGGTCATGAGTATTCTGGCTAAATATGATGCACAGATTCTTGATATAGGCCAGGCCGACATACATTCAACGCTCTCATTGGGCATTCTCATCCGCATGGATGAACAGCACAGCGGACAGGTGATGAAGGAACTGCTCTTCAAGGCTACTGAGCTGAACGTGAACATCGGCTTCTCACCCATCACCGACGATGAATACGAGGACTGGGTGGGCCATCAAGGCAAGAACCGATATATCCTTATGGTGATGGGACGACAGTTGGAAGCCAAGCAGATAGAGGCCGCCACCCGTGTCATTGCCGACCAAGGACTGAACATCGACAGCATCATCCGACTAACGGGCCGCAAGAGCATCAAGAACCCTTCCAAACACGGACGCGCCTGCATTGAGTTCTCGCTGCGCGGCGAACCAAGCGACCGCCATGAGATGCAACGACAGTTTCTGAAATTGTCGGCTGAGATGGAGATTGACTTCTCGTTCCAGCGCGATGACATGTTCCGCCGCATGCGCCGACTCATCTGTTTCGACATGGACTCGACACTGATTCAGACCGAATGCATCGACGAACTGGCCGAGCGTGCAGGTGTAGGGGCCGAAGTAAGAGCTATCACAGAGAGTGCCATGCGTGGCGAGATTGACTTCAAGGAGAGTTTCACGCGTCGCGTGTCGTTATTGAAAGGACTCGACGTGAGTGTCATGCAGGACATTGCCGAACATCTGCCTATCACTGAGGGTGTTGACCGACTGATGACCATCCTGAAACGCTGCGGCTATAAGATTGCGATTCTGAGCGGCGGATTTACCTATTTCGGCGAATACCTGCAAAGGAAATACGGCATCGACTATGTGTATGCCAACGAACTGGAGGTTGATGAGAACGGAAAACTGACAGGCCGTTATGTGGGCGAAATCGTCGACGGACACCGCAAGGCCGAACTGCTAAAGCTGATTGCACAGGTAGAGAAGGTGAATCTGGCTCAGACCATTGCCGTAGGCGACGGTGCCAACGACTTGCCCATGATTTCAGAGGCCGGTCTGGGCATTGCCTTCCATGCCAAGCCCCGTGTGGTGGCCAATGCCAAGCAGAGCATCACCACCATTGGTCTTGATGGCGTGCTCTATTTTCTCGGCTTCAAAGATTCATATCTGGGTGATCAAGGCAAGCTGTAAGAAAGCTTAGTCTACGTAGTCAACCTTGATTACAATGACGCGTATGTGCTGATCGTTTGTATCGTTGTTCACCTTTGCAATATGCCAGTCGCAAGGGAAGAAGATGAAGAACTTGTCGGGAGTTGAATCGTAGAAGCGAGTCAGCTTCCGATCGTAGTTATAGTGAATGACATCGGGCTTCCACTTGGAGTTTGGCTTGCTCGTCAGGTGGTCAATAATACCGAAACGCTCCACACCCTTGACCACATACTGAAAGTCAATGTGATGGTAGTGGCTCTCTGTACCGCGTTTCTCCAGCGGACCGTTTTCCGAATCCTCTACACTGGCCACCAACGTTGTTCCCTCAATGGGATGCTTGCCTGCGGGTATAGCCAACAGGTCGGTCGTTGTCAGCCAGCGAAAAAGGGCCTGCCACTGCTGTGGGTTCTTCTGGTATTGAAGGAAGAACTCGGTTGTGTTCAACGAGCGATGGGGATCGGCCTTGGTAAAGCCCTGCCGCCACGTGCCTTGTTTCACCCACTTCTCTGCTGTCTTGACGAGCTTCTTGTCATTGAATTGGCGCGTGTAATAGCCTTGCGCAAAAGCCGTCATGCCAACAAACAACATTGATAATAAGAAAAGACTTTTTTTCATAACCATTTTGTTTTTATCTGTTTTTGTTTTTAAGGAACCAATGGTGCATAAACAGCGTATAGATGGCCAGACCTGCAACGACCAGTGCCAGCGATGTCTTCAGAATAGCATCACGATCGCAGTCGAAAACAAGATAGCCCATGCCAATACCTACAGCCAGTCCACTCTCCCACCCCAACAGATAGGAACTCTGAGCAGTGCCTCGCTGACAATGGCGGCTCAACTTGATGAAGAAGAGCACAAAACGGGCTCCCAGAATGCCAAGACCAAGGCCAAGCAAAGGAAAATGCAAAGGTGACTGAGGTACAAACAACAAGATGAGCTCGGCGGCTATAATCACAATCAGGCCCGCCACGACCTCACTCTTCAGCTCTGCATCGGGAAAGACGAAACGCTGAGCCAACAAGGCCAACAGAAAGCCCACCATCATCAAGCCATAGAAAAGCTCTTCCAGAGGGAGCGACAGAATCATTCCCACCCCCACCATAATCAAGAAAAGATTGAGGAACAAAGGCCAGCCTGACGTAAGAAAGAAGCGGTCGAGACTGAACAGCGTGACGTGTTCGCTGGGGACACGGAAAGGAAAATGGACTATAAAGATAAGAAGAACTGCCAACAAGCAACAACCTGCCGCTGCATAAAGCATTATGCTTAGTTCTGTCTGATGATATAGCAGAAGGCCAATCATCGGACCGAGCGACAAAGCCATGCGACCGAACCATGTAGACGAATGGTTGGCTTCGGTGCGCTGGTAAGACTCGCAGGTGTCAATCACCAAGGTTGAAGCCAGTACCATTTGTGCCAGACCGTAGGCAGAGCCTTGCACCAAACGCATCAACATGACCATCCAGAATGGCATGGGGTGAATGTAGAGCGGGACGAGCAATGACACGGCCAATGCCATAATCGACCATGTACACACCATATTACGGCGGTAATGCTGCACCAAGAAAGAACAAAACACTCCTGGCAAGAACAGTCCTAAAGCAAAGACACCCATTGCCAGCCCCGTCTCGGCAGAAGTTAGACCTTCCATATACAGCATCCACAATGGCAAGGTGGGAATCAGCATGGTCACCGACATTGACAACAGCAAGTTGGCTACGACCAAAAGCCAAAAGTCCCTATGCCATAGATGGATGTGTACTGGAGTATTCTGAGTATTCACAAATCGTACTATTGATTAATATGATTCCGACTCGTTGGGGAAATCACCACTCTTTACATCGCTCACGTAATGGCCAATAGCATCGGTCATCACGGTATTCAAGTCTGCATAGCGACGCAAGAAACGTGGCGAGAAGCCCTGAGTCATGCCCAGCATGTCGGCAACAACCAGAATCTGACCGTCGCACTGACCGCCTGCACCTATTCCGATGGTAGGAACAGAGAGTTCTTCTGAAACCTGAGCCGCCAACTTGGCCGGCACTTTCTCTAAGGTGACGGCAAAACAGCCCACCTCAGCCAGCGCATGGGCATCGCTCAACAATTTGGCCGCCTCCTGCTCTTCTTTGGCTCTCACGGCATAGGTTCCGAACTTGTTGATGCTCTGAGGGGTCAGTCCCAGATGGCCCATCACAGGAATACCAGCATCCAGAATGGCCTTTATCGTATCGATGATTTCAATGCCGCCTTCCATCTTCAAGGCATCGCAACCACTTTCCTTCATGATGCGGATGGCATTGACCACGCCATCGTGTACGCCTGTCTGATAGGAGCCGAAAGGCATGTCGCAGACCACTAAAGCGCGTTTCACGGCATTGACAACCGAACGCGCATGATAAATCATCTGGTCAACAGTCATAGGCAATGTAGTCGAATTGCCTGCCATGACGTTCGAAGCCGAGTCGCCAATCAATATGCCATCAATACCGGCACGGTCTACAATACCTGCCGTCGTAAAATCATAGGAAGTAAGCATTGAGATTTTCTCTCCCTTTTGCTTCATCTCAATGAAGCGGTGTGTGGTCACCTTGCGTGTGTCACTAATTAAATAACCTGCCATAATTCGTTTAATTGTTTATAATCAAAATTCGTGTAATCAGCTATCTGACAATCTGAAAGCTCGGCTATAGACTCCTTCGGGTTGGTTGTGACAAGCCCCACAACGAACATGCCAGCCGCACGTCCTGAACGCAACCCATTGAAACTGTCCTCGAAGACGATGCACTCACTGGGGGCTGCACCAAAACGGGCCGCGCCACGCAAATAGCAATCGGGCGAAGGCTTGCTCTCGCTAAAGTCTTCGCTTGTCAGAATTGCATCGAAAAGCTGCTTAAACTCAGGACGATGTTGATAAACGCTTTCCATTTTGGCTTTGTTCGAACTTGTCACGACGGCTGTCTTCACGCCATAGCTGCGCAGTTCTGCAATGAAAGTTTCAAAGCCTTCTACATAAACATAATCCATTGTAGCCTCGTAGGCATCGAGCCGTTTCGTGATTATGTCTCTCGCATATTCCAGGTCACCACTAAACCAACGGTCATATATCTGTGTGAGTGTCTGACCTTTAATTTCCAACTCTAATCCAGGATGCTCTGGATGAAATTCCCGACACTGTTTTCCCCAGAATATTGTATATTGAGGCTCTGTGTCAAATACTACACCATCTAAATCGAAAAGTGCGACTTTCAGTTGTTTCATCATCAATCGTCTTAAAAAACGGTGCAAAGTTAAGAAATAATTAGGAATAAGGACGAGAAATTAGGATTTATTTGTAACTTTGCCGCCGAAAACGCTAAATCTTTGTTTTTTATGACAAGCCAACATATATTAAGTATCTTCATTGCCGCCATGTTGGGCGGTGCCATCGGATTTGAACGCGAGTACAGATCGAAGGAGGCCGGCTTTCGCACCCACTTCCTCGTAGGCCTCGGAAGCGGACTGTATATGATTCTTTCCATGTATGGCTTCGACGACTTCGTGAGCCAGCCCGGTGTCATCATCCAGCGCGACCCTGCTCGTATGGCCGCTCAGGTGGTCAGCGGCATAGGCTTCATTGGTGCCGGAACCATCATCTTTCAGAAAAATGTAGTGAAAGGACTGACCACAGCCGCAGGCCTTTGGGTCACCTCGGCCATTGGCATGACGGCCAGTGCCGGCATGTATGCCGTTGCCACTGCCGCCACTATCATGGTACTCGTCTGTCTCGAAGGCATGAACTTCATTCATCATCACATCTTCAAGCACCGACATCAAGAATTCGATGTTGATGACAAGACAGATGAAAACACAAACGAGTAGCGACCACTCCTAACGGGAGTACTTCTCTATCAACTCATCGGCCTGCGGATCGCCCATTTCTTTGGCTTTCTGCAGGTTTTTCATACCCTCTTGCTTCTTGTTCTGAAGACACTGGGCCAGACCAAGAAACAGATAGCCATCACTCTGATTGGGAACCAGCTCTATGAGTTGCGAAGCCGTCTGTGCAGCCTCATCATACATGCCCACTCTGACCAAGAACGAAGCTTTCTCTGCATAGAACAAATCGTTCTGGGGTTGCAACTCAATGGCCTTATTGATGTCATTGAGCGCCTGCTGGAAGATGCGCCCGCCGACAGCTGCCTGAAAGCGCAGGAAATAGAAATGCTCGTTGACCTGTGCCTTCATCAGACTCTCATAGTCGTTCAAGTCGGCCACTGCATCCCGATACTTCTGAGCCCCGATTCTGGCCTGCGCCCTTGTCAGCAGATAGGGAGCTGCCTCTTTCAGGTAGGGGCGACTGAAGGTAGCAACAGCACTGTCGAGCAAAGCCAACTGCCCCAGCGTGTCGCGCAACATCTCACGACATGATGCCGCCTCGAAGAACGTGTCGGCTGAGCGCAAAGGACCGTTGATCAGCTCTTTGTAAATATCGCTCGACTCCTGGAATTTCTTTTGTGAGAAGAGAACCAATGCCTGCTGCCGACGGTAGATGGGCAACGGCTGGATGTCATAAGCTGCCGTGGCTTCGCTCAGGGCCAAGTCGAACGACCAAGGCTCATATTTCAATTGACTCTTATAGATTTCTTTCTGATAAATCATTTTCGAATAGACATGGTGCGACTCGTCTTTTTTGTCGGCCACCTTGATGGCGGTCTCCATGTCACGCTGTGCCGCAGCAAAATTGTTTCCATTAAAAGCCAACTGCGCCCGATACTGGTAGCCGTCGGGAGCTGTGGGATAGCGTTCAATGAAATCATCCACCAGAACGGCATAGGAGAGCGAATCCAGCGTATTGGCTCCAAAGTAGAGCATCAGCACTGCCTGATTCAAATCGTCGGGTATGGCCTTTTTAATCTTGACAGCTTTCAGTGCCGGATCGTTCAAGCTCAGTCCATTGATGCGCAGACTGTCGGCATAGCGTGCCGAGACGGCATAGCTCAGCGTGTCATTCTGTCGGGCAGGCCGTTGCATCACGCCGACAACAAGTCCGTCATCGGTCATTATAGGACATCCAACCAGATTCTCGTCGGCCTTCATTGCCACTGTATAATAATCATAATCGGATGCGAAACGCTCTGCTTTGCGTACTGTTCCCTGCGGCAACGTCTTCACATTACGATAAGGCAACAGCCATACGCCTGTGCCTACCATTGTGGCCGACGAGCCCAATGACAGGGGCTGCGCTTTCTTCACATTAACCTTGAACTTGGCCACATCGTAAGTTTCGTTGGCTCCTAATATATAATCTATGGGGAACTCTTTCCCGTCTGAATCGATGATGACACCACTCGAAGCACCCTTGAAAGGAGCATACGAACTGACAGCACGTCCATCGGCATCGACGAAAAAGCCGTTTGCACTACCGTTCAGTGAGCCATCGGCCTTGAATGTCTTCAAGACAAACACCGATTTGCCTGCTTTCTTCACCCACGATGGCTGAGCATAGGCAGACACAGAGCATACACCTAAATATATGAGCAATAATAAAAATACTTTTTTCATTTCTTGTTTACACTTATACTAAACTACTTCTTGATCTTCAACAACTGACGAGCATTCTCGATGGCAGCCTTGCTGACATCGCTGCCGCTCAGCATCTGTGCGATCTCCGTCACCCGTTCCTCTGCGGTCAGCTTGGCCATGTGGCTCGTCGTGCCATGTTCTGTCTCATCTTTATACACCTTGTAGTGCGTAATGCCAAGGGCAGCTATCTGCGGCAGGTGAGTGATGCTGATGACCTGACGGTCCTGACATCCCATCTCATACATGATTTGGGCCATCTGTTCGGCAATCTTTCCGCTCACACCAGTATCAATCTCATCGAAAATGATGGTGGGCAACTTCACAGCTCCGCTAATCATCGCCTTGAGCGACAGCATCACGCGGGCAATCTCACCGCCCGATGCAACCTGGGATACGGGCTGCAATGCCGTAGATGTGTTGGCACTGAAGAGGAACGACACCTTATCCTGTCCGCTGCGGGTGAGCTGCTCTTTCGCTATGGAGATTTCGAAACGCACGTTCGGCATTCCCAATGGCACAAGTCGTTCGCGCATCTGTTTTTCTATCTCCTTGGCAGCCTTCGTGCGCTTTGCCGTCAATATCTCAGCCCGCTCCTTGCAAGCTGCCGTCAACTGGTCGAGTCTCTTTCTTAATTCGGCCAAGGCCTCATCGCTGTTCTCAATGTTCTGCAAACGGTGCTGAAGCAGATCGCGCATTGTGATCAGTTCCTCCACCGTTGACGCATGATACTTCTTTTGCAAGTCATAGATTTTATCCAGTCGGTCATTGACTGCCTCCAGTTCCGACGGGTCGAAATCTATATCTTCGAGCAACGAACTCACCTCGTCTGCCACATCCTTCAGTTCCACATAGCTGCTGTCCATTCGCTCTGCCAACTGAGTGGCTGCCGGCAACACTTTCTCTATGCCATGCAATGCCGACGACGACTTCTTCAGAGCCGACAAGATGCTGTGTTCATCGCCGTTGAATGTGGTCTCGGCTTCATAGAGTGCCTGCTTGATGTCCTCGGCATGCGTCATGGTGTCGCTCTTCGCCTCCAGTTCCTGCTGTTCACCGTCAACGAGTTTCGCGCTGTTCAGCTCGTCATACTGGAACTGCAGGAAGTCGGCTTCTTTCTGTCCTTCCTCTATCTCACTCTGCAAGTCTTTCAGTTGCTGTGCAGTCTTCTGATAGTCGGAGAACACCTCTTGATAGTCTCCCAGTTCTTTCGAGTCATTGGCCAGAATATCAACTACCTCCAACTGGAAATTCTGTTTGTTCAGCAAAAGATTCTGATGCTGCGAATGCACGTCGACCAGCCGTTCGCCCAGCTCTTTCATCTGACTGAGCGTCACGGGCGAGTCGTTGATGAAGGCCCTGCTTTTCCCGGCGGCTGTCAGCTCGCGTCTCACGATGGTGTCGGCGGCATCGGGTTCAATATCGTTTTGCTCGAAGAAGCCGTCCATGTCATATCTTGACAGATCGAAATGCGCTTCCACGACGCACTTGCTCGTCCCTGTTTTGATGATCTTCGAATCGGCACGCTGTCCTAAAAGCAATCCGATGGCACCAAGAATGATACTTTTTCCTGCGCCCGTCTCACCCGTTATGACCGAAAAGCCTTCTCCGAAGTCCATGTCGAGTTCATCGATGAGCGTATAGTTCTTTATAAAAAGATGTCGAAGCATTGTGTTTTTATCTAAGAAATAGCAGCAATACTACTGCTTGATTTTTTCCCATGTGTTATTTTGTGAGGCATTCAGGCCAAACAATATGTCATAGACGCTCTGCTTTTCCTTCTGGGTTCCTTTTCCCTTGTAGATGTTGGCGAGTTCGTCCTTCTTATAGTCGGTCCATATCTGCGGCAACAGGCTCAGCGGCTTGTCATCGTGGGCTTTCTTCAGACAGTTCTCCAATGCCGTGGTCACGTTGGTCCGTCCGCGCTCCACGTTTTGCGCCATCTCGTCCAGTCCCTTACGGTAATAGTCGTACTGCAGTTGACGGAAAGGCTTCATGGCCTCGTCGAGATAGTCGTTGATGATGGCAAAGCGATTGCGTGAGTCTTCGAACGATTTCCAGCCGGGATAGTCCAGGTTCTGGGCATTGTTCACCAGATTCATGCAGCGTTGCAGCACGTCGGTTCCGCCGAGTGGCGAGAAGCTGTCCAGGTTCATCCCAATAATCAGATAGGCATAGTAGGCAACCAAGGCAACCAACTGATTGTCAATATATTCCTCATTAAAGTTCAGCTGGTCGAACTGTGCGAAATCGAATTCGAAACTCTTGTCACGATTGTTATAGAGTGTGGTGGTGTAAGCTGAATTATAGACAGGGCGGTTGGCTTGGATGAGCGCTGTACAGGTGAAATGGTTGGAGGCGGCATCGTATTTCGACACCGTGATATTGAAAGTACAGGAAATACGCTCATTCTGCTGAAACTGCAAGGGCGTCCACTGATGCTCATTGATGAACTGTTCGAGCGTCTTCTCCAGGTTCTCAAAGACCGACACATCGGTTCCTTGCACCTGCTGATGGTTGATGTTCACCTTTGCCATCAACTCCTGTGCCTCTGCCGTGGTGCCAGCAAACATGCTTGCAAACATTGCCAACAGACAGCCAAACACGGGGCATATCATTCTGCTTTTCACTCCACTCATAAACTGCTCTGCTTATTTTTGCCTGACAGTGTCGCGCACAACTCATCTACGATGTCTGCTGCCACAGCCTTTTTCGATTTTTTCTCATAATCCTTCATGCCCGATTTCGACAAGATCGAAATCTGGTTCTCATCGCTCTTAAAACAAGTGCCTTCGTTGCGCAGAGAATTGAGCACAATGAAATCCAGATTCTTCTTCTCCAGCTTATGCTCAGCATTGCGTTGCTCGTCGTTCGTCTCTAAGGCAAACCCTACCAGCACCTGACGTTCCTGCTTTTGTTGTCCAAGGTCGGCTGCAATGTCGGGATTGGGCACCAGATGGATGTCGAGTGTCTCCCCCACCCGTTTGATCTTTTGCGCTGCCACCTCATCGGGACGGAAGTCGGCCACGGCTGCACAAAGGATGGCCGCGTCGCTGCTGGCAAATGCCTCTACAGCCGCAGCGTGCATCTGCAGACAGCTTTCCACGTCGATGCGACGGATGGATGGATGCTCTGTCTTCAGTGCCACAGGCCCGGCCACCAGTGTGACCTCTGCCCCACGACGGGCGCACTCTTCGGCCAAGGCAAACCCCATCTTTCCGCTCGAATAGTTGCCAATGAAGCGAACTGGGTCAATCTTCTCGTAAGTCGGGCCTGCCGTAATCAGGATGCGCTTTCCTGCCAACTGTCCTTCGGCTCTTTCTCGTTCCTGAAAATAGGCATCCAGTCTGGCCACGATCTTCTCCGGCTCTTCCATGCGTCCCTTTCCTTCCAGTCCGCTGGCCAGGAATCCGCTCTGCGGCTCTATGATCTGATTGCCAAATGAGCGCAGCCGATCCAGATTCTGTTGGGTCGACGGATGCGCATACATATCCAGGTCCATTGCCGGAGCGATAAACACAGGAGCCTTCATCGACAGGTAGGTCGTGATAAGCATGTTGTCGGCCACGCCATTCGCCATCTTGCCAAGGGTCGAAGCAGTGCATGGGGCTATAAGCATGGCATCGGCCCATAGTCCGAGCGCCACATGACTGTTCCAGGTGCCGTCGCGCTGTGAGAAGAACTCGCTCACCACTGGCTTCTGCGTCAGTGCCGAAAGAGTGATGGGGGTGATAAACTCCTTGCCTGCTGGTGTAATGACCACCTGCACTTCGGCTCCGGCCTTCACCAAGCCTCTGATGATCAGGCAAGCCTTATAGGCCGCAATCGAACCTGTTATGCCTAATACGATTTTCTTTCCTTTCAACATACACCCGACGTTTATTTACGCAACTTGGCCTCACGCAGCCTGATGCGTGTCAGCACCTGTTTCG
>Ga0326512_10002139_pt1 | contig 14662 bp, 6 predicted proteins | sample 1_2617_0518_D_FD_203652 | JGI IMG/M metagenome (GOLD analysis project Ga0326512, IMG submission 203652) | Bovine rumen microbial communities from UC Davis, California, United States - 1_2617_0518 | ecosystem: Host-associated > Mammals > Digestive system > Stomach > Rumen | place: USA: California... | reverse complement strand
CTTCGAGTTCTCTGGGTCGTCGGCATAGAAGGCCCAGCCCCACATGGCAGGCCACAGCATGTTACCCTTCAGGCGCAGGATGAGTTCAAACACACGGGCATAGAAACGATGGTCGCCATATTCCGTGCCGTAGGTATTCTTCACCCACGACGTGAGGCAGGGAGCCTCATCGTTCAGGAACAGCCCACGGAACTCAACTGCCGGTTCTCCGTCGGTATAGGTGCCTGGCAGAATGCCCACATAGTCGTGATGAGCCACTGGCACATCCATCCACCAGTACCAGGGCGACACACCCATCTGGCGACTCAGTTCGTAGATGCCATAGACAGTGCCACGACGGTCACTGCCCGCAATGACTATCTGTCTGTCAATAGTCGCGATGAGGAACTTCTCACGCTTCCCTTTCAGGCCGGCCAGTTTCCCGCTCTTCACCCATTGGTCTATCTGCTTGTTGAAGCCTACCGTACCAATCAGAATCGTTGGTTGTTCGCTCTTTGCTGGAACAAATCCCATGACCCGCAGGAAATCCTGTTGCAGATTGGCAGCAGCTATCTGAACAGCATTAGGCTCCTGTGCACTAAAGCCAATCGTCGCACCCTTTAATGTCTGGGCGTTTTCCTGTTCCGAGAAAACAACAAAACAATCAGCAGCACTGAGTTGCATAGTCAACGCCATGCAACTCAGAACTAAGAAAAGACACTTTACATGTTTCATACCCATCTATTTACTTCTTGAACAAACGTGGAACAAACTGTCGCAAACCACGGCGCCAAGTAAGCCACTCGTGGTCTGTGCCTGTAGACTCGTAGTAGATAGCCTTGATGCCTTGGGCATTCAGTTCGTCAACCAGTTTCTTGGTGGCAAACATCTTGTCCATACCCTCCGTACCACTCATCATGAAGAGGCAGTGGATCTGCTTGTTAAAGGCATCGGCATCCGTGAAGACACCATTATAGGCCGTCTTCACGTCAAGTCCGAAGATAGCTCCGCTGAAGGTTCCCATCCAGGCAAACTTGTCCAGATGGTTCAGCACGATGTCGAACGTCTGGTGTCCGCCCCACGACAGACCGGCCATCGCACGATGGTCGCGGTCTGTCAGAGTACGGAACTTCTGGTCTATGGTTGGTATAAGATCGTTAATCATCACGTCGTAGAATGAGTTGCCATAGGTGCTAAAGCCTTGACGATTATCTCCGCCCTTGAAAGGTGCTTTGATGTCACCACTCTCCATCACGACAATCATGGGCTTGGCCTCACCCGAGGCTATCAGATTATCCATGATATGCTGCATGTGGCCCTGCTTGCTCCAGCCAGTCTCATCCTCACCCATACCGTGTTGCAGGTAAAGAACGGGGTATTTCTTCTTACCCTTCTCATATTCGGCAGGAGTATAAACCATAGCGTGGCGCCACTCTTTGGTGGCGTTAGCATAATAGTAGATGCTGCGCACCTGTCCGTGGGCTATGCCCTGTTGTGGACGGTAGTAGTTGCCCTCCTCACCCTCAGGAATCTCGATGCCACCAGCCTCACGATTGCAACCCAAGAAGGTCTCGGTAGCCGGGTCGATGAAGCGCACGCCGTTAGTTTCCATGAAATAGTAGTGGAATCCAGGAACCAGCGGGTCGGTGACAGCCATGAAGTTACCCTTGCCATCGGGCACCATCGGATATTTCTTGCCACAGATGTCGACAACCATCTTGCGAGCTTCCGGAGCAGATATGCTGAAATAGGCACGACCTTCCTTGTCGACCTTGGGGAATTCATTGCCAGGAATAGTGGTCTCAGCGATAAAGGCATCGACAGGGACCTCAATCTTCTTTGGCATCTCGATGAAGGGGCGTTTAGGCTCAAAACCTAAGTGGCGGGCTACGGCCTCAGCGTAACGGCAACCTAGCTCACGATAGCCTGCCGCATCGAAGTGCAGACGGTCTGGACCATTCGTGCAGTCGTCTGACGAGATAACCTGAGCCGTATGCAGCGTGTTGGGCAGTTCGTCAATCTGCTTCTTGCAGCCGATACATACGCCCTTGCCATCAGCCTGAACAATGTTGCCTGCATAGAGGTTCACCTCTTCGGGCTTCAGTTGCAGGTCGCCACAGAGGTTATCATACACCTGCTTCACCATATCAGCCCACTTCGGATCGCCCGTATTGGTCTCACCCTGATGCATCAGGATACCCTTGATGACACCATCCTTTTGAGCCTTCTTGGCCAGCGTGACCAGACGCTCGTAAGGGTTGTTGTCGTAGGCTTCCAACATTCCCTTCATCCACTGAGGAGCCTTCTTCACATAGCTCTTGATGCTATCGGGCAGGAAACCCTTGATATCGATACCACCGATGGCCACATGGATAACGCCAATCTTGATGTTCTCAGGCAGCGAAGCCACCATCGTACGTCCAAACCAGTCGGCAGGAGTCAGTCCGGTATTGGGACGGCACAGCGGGGCAGAAGCCTCGCACCACTCACCCATCTTCCTGCCCTGCTCAGGGAAGTCCACTGCGGGCATCAACAGGAAACGAGGACCAGGACTCTTCAAATCCTGAGCCTCCGGACGGGCTGCACCCTCCATGTTCGACTGGCCGAAACACAGGAAGATATAGAAATTAGGGTCTACAGCCGCCTGCATCTTCAAGGCAGACAGCATCAAAATCATCGTCAGCAAAAAGGTCTTTTTCATCTTGTTCTTCTATTTACAGTTTTGTGATTTCTTCATTCTGACTGCAAAGATACCACATTTCCGTAAGAACAAAATACTCCTTTGTTTCATATACTTTTTGGTATGTAACTTTTACCAACTTGTATTGTCATACGACTCGGACGTTCCAACTTTATTCCCATCTCACGAGCTTCAACATCAACGGGTCCTGAGGAAAAGTCGGGTGTGTTATAGGAAGCGTTCTGTCAGATAATCACTATTCCAAAGGAAATGTAACACGATTTTTTGATAGTGTTTCAAAACCAAATAGCAGTTACATTTTAAGATGACTCTTTATATAATAATGTGTATTTTTGCAGCAAGAAAACGAATCATAATTAAAACGAAATGAAAAGAAACATTATCACATGGCTGATGCTACTTAGTTGTATCACCATTTGGGCTCAAGGAGTAAAACCGTTGCCTACACTGCATGTCGAAGGCCGATGGCTGGTGGACAAACACGGCAATCAAGTCGTACTTCATGGCGTGATGGATACGCCCAGTTCCTATTTTAACGATGGGCGTTGGCATGGTACAATAACAGGTTCATGGACAGACAGCCAAGGTGTACATTATGTGTATGATGATTATAACGAGACTGGTCGTGTCAATTGTCTGGCCTACTTTGATAAGTTATTTGTTGGAATGGAACAAGCCAAATGTAACGTGTTCCGTTTGCACATGGATCCAGCATGGACAAATAATAATAGCATCACTGCTACAGGATTCACGAAGAATTCAGCAGGAAAGACCATAGACCCGAATGGACAAGTAGTGGAGGGCGAGGCAGATATCTCGCATTTCAGCGAGTCATATTATAAGAAATGGTTGCCTACACTTTACCTGGAGCTGGTGAAGAAAGCCATGAATCACGGAATGTTCGTGGTAGTACGCCCACCGGGAGTCTGCCCTAAAAATCTGAAAGTGGGTGACTACTACAACCAGTATCTGACGAAGATATGGGACATCTTCTCTCAGAATGAGTTTGTCAAGGAGCATGCCGGACAAATCAGCATTGAGCTGGCCAACGAGCCCGTAAGTGTCAAGAATGCCAGCAATCAAGATGACACCAAGGCTCTTCACGACTTTTTCCAGCCTATTGTTGACAAGATTCGCTCGAACGAATTCACAGGTATCATTTGGGTACCAGGAACAGGTTGGCAGGCAAACTATACCAGCTATGCACAATATCCCATTACAGACGATAATATCGGCTATGCCGTACACGACTATGAAGGCTGGTATGGATGCGTTGACAAGAACTTAACCGCATCGGATGTTCCAACAGCCACACAGCGCAAAATAGAACAGTTCCACAATCAGGTGCCTGTTGTTGACACAAACCCCATTATCGTTACTGAGATTGACTGGAGTCCCAATAACCCTGGAACAGGACACTATAACGAACATGGCGAATGGGTAGAATCCAATTATGGTACTTGGTGTACGGGTCGCACATCCGTATATGGTACTATTACCAAAGGCGTTTACGAACATTTTGGCAACATTTCTATAACGCTTTCTGGCACGGGATGTCTCATTGATATCGACAAGCTGTTGGCTACAAATACTGTTTACCCTGCTTTCAACGGTTTGGCAGAGGCCTGTGGTAAGGCATGTATGGACTGGTATGCTGAATATTACAACGTAAATTGGCCCCATGCTGACGACGAGGCAGAAACGGGCGATGCCTATACCCTGCAGAAAATAGAGTCTGAGCCTAGTGATATTGAAATGATGACAGGTACAGAAAAGTTTATCAAGCTAACTGCTACTTATGTCGATGGACATACCAAGGACATTAGTGCCATTGCCACCTATAATGTTGATGATCCTACTGTGTTAACTATCACCAATGGAGTCATCAAGGCCCTGAAAGGTGGAAGCACCAAGATTACTGCATCGTACAAGGCTCCTGTTGGCGACGAGAAACAGGTTGTTATCAATGTCAAGGTGAACGGTTTTGACGATTGGACAACGCTTACAAGTGCTACAGATCTTAACGGAAAGACCTTTGTGATTATGGGCGCAGAGGACAATAAGGTCTTCTATGGTTCAGATAATCAAAACCTGAAATACGAAGACGCTGGCTCTGTTCTGCTGAACACTAATATTATTGGATACCAGTTTAAGGCTGAGAAAATATCTCTCGCTGGCCATAGCAATTGTTATTTGTTGCGAATGATAACCTTGAATGGAAACGAATACAGTGTATTTGGAAAGCCCGGTTATCTGAACTCACAACCAGTATCAGGCGGCTGGTGCAGTTTCATCCTTGGACTATCAAAGGGCTATGGCGAAGATGTTGAGAATGGTGCTGCGTGGGATATCAATTATGTGGAAGGAAAAGGCTTTACCCTTAAAAATGTTGCTACAGGGCTTTACCTAAAAGATAATGCTCCTGCAAAATACCAAACTCCAGCCTATTTCAACTTCCGCGTTGAGAGCTCCACATCTGGCATCGCCACCATTCAGCGCGACATAGAGGATGGTGTGGTATATAACCTTCAGGGTGTCAAAGTCGGTACACGCAATGAGTTGAAGTCACTTCCTCGTGGTATCTACATTATCGGAGGTAAAAAGGTGGTTGTGAAATAACAATCACCTTGAAAAAACAAATGAGCGGAATGCCTTATTATCGTTGGCATTCCGCTCATTCTTATTTACCCTCGTGCGAAAGCATAAAGGTGATTGTAAAGGGTTCGTAAGGCTCTCGCAGGGGTACGAAAGGCAGTAAGTCGGGGACGGAGAGCCTGACTGGCAAGGACGGAGAGCCTGACTAACAACCTTGCGGGCATGCGCAAAACACCTTGCGGGCATACGCAAAAAGTCATAAGTGCCTACGCAAAATAGAAGCGTCTTTTTTTACGCTTTAACGCGTGACTTAAGGATCCTTATCAGGCTCCGTTAAAAAGTTCATGCTAAACGCGTGACTTAAAAATGGAGCCCGTATCTTCACAGACACAAGCTCCAACACATGTAAAGTTCTAAAAAATAACCTTTATTGGTTATATCTTACTTGCCAGCAAGACCTTTTGCAAATCCTGCGTAGGTATGTTTACGATAATAGTTCAGATCCCAAAGGCCGGTGGGCTCGCCAGGACGCCAACCGCTATCGGTAGGCTGGTCAGTAACACCCCAAGCGCAGATACCCCATTGCTGATCCTTGGGAATAATCTCCAGGTACTTCTGAATGACGAAAGTATAGAGCTGTTCCATCTTGTGATGACGCTCCTCAGTCATGTCAGCAGTCATCACCTTGTTGAAGTCAGCATCAACATAGCCCATATCCAATTCGCTGATGCGAATCATCTTACCCGAAGCTGCCAATTTCTGGAACGATTGTTCGATGCCAGCCTTCAAGCCTGCAAGTTCCTCTTCGTTCTCATAATAGCAGATGTGCATCTGAGTGCCGATACCATCAATCTTGGTCTCGTTATCTGATTCCCAGCGCTCAATCCACTTAATCAGACTCTCAACTTTACGCTGGTTAGGCAGATAGTGGTATGGAGCCTGATTTGTGGTAGCACCTTCCAAATCATAGTCGTTGATGAACAGCGTCATATCCTCAGGGCCATACTGGCGAGCCAGTTTTACCGCTGTGCGAACATAGTCGTAGTCACCCATGTAGTCCTGCCAGAAGAAGTTTACGGCATCAGGATTTTCTGCATCACCGTGCTGCAAGGGTAATACATTCTCTGTATCAGGTGCACCCCATCCGGCAATGGGCTCATTGACAACATCCCAGGCTTTCACCTTGCCGTCGCAGGCTTCCATCATGCCCTTGATCCACTGATCCATTGCCCAAGTGAGGGTATCTTTCTTCTCTTGATCGGTGAGAGGAATACTAGCTAATACTACTTTTTCGATGCCAAAAGATGGACCATTCCAGTTGTTTGACCACCCAGAAACACTTCCCGACTCAAATGATGTATTAGCCATCAATTCATTTTCTGTGTCAACCTCTACACAAGAGACGTTCTGGAAATACAGTTTACCAACTAACTTACCAAAGACAAACTGCAATTTATCGTGTGGGAAATTAGCAGTGAATTCCCAAGTATACTCTTTAAACTTAGTGGAAATATTATCATAAGTATCCAGATACTGAACATCAGCACTATTACCCCACTGGTCGCGATTAGGACTGGCAGCCCAGATTGGCCATAATCCCAAAGGACCACCATTCTCAGACTTCACATTAACAGTTACTTTATAACTCTTTCCCTGTTGCATAGGTGTTGCTAATGTGCATACGGCCTGAGCATCCCAAGGATTAGATTTACCTTCACCATTATTATATGTGAGGCAATTAATACCTTTACCTGAAGATATCGTTTCTACTGAGATCTGGGGACCATTCCAGTTAACAGACCATCCAGTCAAAGGCGCATCAAAGGTTCCATTTTCTACTAATTCCACATCAGAGCCTTGTTCCTTGCAGGAGAAGTTATCAAGATAAAGGTTCCCAACAAGCTGACCAAAAACAAACTTTATGTGATCAATTGGCCACGGAGACTCAAATGTCCACTCGTACTCTGTAAACTCGGTTGTAGTAGTATAGGTAGTCAAATATAGCAAATCAGTACTACCTCCCCATGTGTCTTTGTTTGGACTTGCATCCCAAATAGGCCACAAAGCACAAGGGCCACCTTCTGTTGACTTCAATTTTGCTTTTACAGTATAGGTTTTACCAGCTTCCAATGGTTGGGGAAGAGTATATATACCTTGAGCATCCCATGAGTTAGCTTTACCCTCACCATTATTAAATACGAGACATGGGTTACCGCCATCATCACTAGGATCAACAGGAACCGGTTTGTCATCCAATAGCTTATTCAGATATTGGGGCTGCTGCTGTGAGTGCCAAGCCAATGTGTGTCCATAAATGGAAAGTCCAGCAGCAGAAGCATTTTTGACAAAATCGGAAACAGTACTGAAGTCCATGTTACCTTTGGCGTCAACACAATAGGAATACTTGAACGTATTACCTGTCACCACCTCTTCGAAATTATTCACAGCCAGTGCATACTCTAGTTTCTGCTCATTGAACTTTGCACCGTCCACTGCCCCCCCCAACTTGAAGTTGGGAAAGGCGCTGTGGTCTACATAGCTTTTCAAATCTGCATAGTCGTTCAGATAGGCATATTGTGCATTATGCTCAGAATTAGGATCCACAGTCTGGAATGCCTGCATCTTCTCATCAGCACAGGATACTACAGCCAAAGCTGCTGCGGCTACGATGATTGATTTATATTGTTTCATAATCATTTACTAATTAGGTTGGTTATTGTTTGTAAACGAAAGTAAACTCTTGAGTGGTAACACCACGGCTTTGCCAGCAGAGAACATTGTTAGTCTTAACAGTTACGCCACCACCAAAATCCAGTGTATAGTCAAGATAAAGAGCATCACGATCCTGATTGTTCCATGCCTTGACTTCTGACTTAGTCTTGTATTCGCCAGAACCAGCAGTTACAGTAACGCCAGGGGTAAGCGACTCAATAGAAGTTACTTTATCATCGTTACCAAAAGTAATCTTCAGATCACAATTCTTAGTAATACCATTACCACTTACCGAAACGGGGAACTTGATAGCGTTCAAAGCCAACGTTGTAATGTCTTTCTTCACCTCAGTTGACTTGTATTCCTCCCACTTCTTATCGTAAGATACAGTAACGGTATTGCCACCGACGGTAATCTGGTCGGAACCACGACGCAGGTAGTTGGCATCATACTTACAGATGTACTTCACACAGTAAAGTGTGTAGTCCTGAGGCTGTTTATTCCAACGAGAAGCATCGGTACGCTGAGGCTTTTCACCCTCAATTAGGGTTTCTCCGCCTAGGACTCTTTCTGCACCCACCTGATTCTTGATGTAAATAGGGATAACATAGTTTGTTGTTAGTGCCTTAGCATCATCGAAGAACTTATCTGTCAATTCGACTTCAATCTTTCCTACGAAACCTTCGTAATGCATCGTTGTGCTTGACAGGTTATAGTATTCCTTGGGCATCGGGGTAACTGGTGTCACTCCATCCTCAAAGTAGAGGTTGTTACAGAGCGAATTATCCACTTCCAATTCCAACGTGATGTCACGGCCAGAATAGCTGCCACCCATCGTTGCCTGAATCTGGCACTTGTGCTGGTTGTCGAGTGTAGTGTCGTACTCGTCCTCACCCATGACCAAAGTACGAACAGGAGACTGATAGGGGAAATAGACGGATACGCCTTTTTCGTAATCGGGAAAGTCGGCATCACCGTTCTTACAGCCCGTCAGCAGCAAGGCTACTAGCATCGTGCTGCAAATATATAATACTTTCTTTTTCATATTTCTTTAGAATTTTACATTGTTTTTATCTCCAACCCTCATTCTGTTCAAGTGCATTATATTTGCGTGTCTCGACAAAAGGAATAGGTCCGTAGTACATATAATTTTTATAATTGCGAACTTCTACGCTAGGGAGTACGGTGTATGTCAGTGTTCCATCAGCCAACTTGTCAATCTGCATACCCTGAGCGGTCTCATTGAGCTTGTTCAAGTTCACATTCCAACGGCGCAGGTCGTAGAAACGCTGATTCTCGAAGCAGAGTTCTAGACGGCGCTCGTTGCGGATAAGCTCACGCATCTTGTCTGTGCTGGTAGCACATGCCTCCAAATAAGGATCATCGTCACCACCTACACCGGCACGACTACGGATGGCCTTGATAATATCCTTGGCAGAGTAGTTGTGAGTGCCTTTGCCTGTTGGTCCCCAAGCCTCATTGGCAGCTTCAGCATAGTCTAGGAACAACTCGGTAAAGCGGATACGTGGAGTGTAGTGGCTCTTACCTACTGTGCTGCTCGGGTTAAGGTTAACGTCCGAACGAAGTCCCTTACGCAAGTAATAGCCTGTACGAGTAGAAGAGCCATTGTCACGGTTCAATGCATCGCGGTTGGTTCCATAAATACCTGTTATAATCGTTTTATCTTCAACGCCCATCTTACTTTCATTCAGCAGAATGTAAGTGGCCAGACGTGGGTCACGATCTGCATAAGGATCCTGAGGATTGTAATTACTTGCAGCCTCTGTGATAGGATAACCGTTGGCCATGGGGAAGGCATCCACCAAATTTTGGGTAGGATTGATACGTCCATTACCATAAATCGAGGGAGGGAAGCAGTCCTTTTCTATAGAAGACTCACTGTCGCGTCTGTTACCACGCCACAGCACCTCTTTTTGCATCTCACCCTGTTTCATGTTGTCAATGAATGAAGTATTAGTAAACCATTTCCAACCATCGGGGTCAATACCACTAACACCACCAATGCGATCGAGAGACTGAGCCAAGAAATCGGCAGCCTGTGCCCATGTCACACCAGAAGCCTCGCTGAAGGCTGGGCTAGCAGCCATGAAGGCAATTTGTGCACGGATAGCCTCTGCAACAGGAGAGGTGATTTTACCAATCTGATGGTTACCAAATGCACGGTTGTAATCGGCTGCAGTGCCACCCATTTGCTTATATTTCGCGGGGACATCATTGTCAGAAGCGATATCGCCATCGGCTACTGGCAACAGCTCAATAGCCTTATTGACATCAGCTATCATCTGGTCATAACACTCCTTGAACGTATTACGGGCTTTGTTCAGCTCTTCCTGAGGAGTTTCTGCGTCCTGACCTTTCAAGAACAAGGGAACACCCAAGAAACGACCGTCAGAAGTCTTTCCTGCATGGGCACGCATCAAGAAATAGTAGTGCAGAGCACGTAATGCATAAGCCTCACCCTTATATTGGTCGTTATACATCGCTGTCAAAGCCTTATTGTTTGCCACCCACTCTACCATATCACTGTTTTCCAACATGATATTCAGGTAGTTAATGGCATTATAGCGATTCTGCCATTGGCTCATAGGATCCATGTCAGAAGCCCATGAACCCGTAGCCATGCGCATATAGTTGCTTGCGCGATCATTAGTTACAGCATCATCGGTGGCAACATCGCTGACAGAACTATTGGAATAGGGCATCAGAATATAAACCTGGTTCATCAGTCCCTGTGCAAAAGTCGGATTAGAATACATGTCATTAATCTGGCGATGATTCTCAATTGCCGGCTCAAGCAGGTCGTTACAACTGGTGAAAGCGGTCGATGCTGCTATTATTGAAAATAAAATTATCTTTTTCATTGTGTTTACAAATTTAGAATGAAACCTTAACACCTAAGTTGTAGAAACGAGTCTGAGGTGCACTGCCCACATTCATCTCCAGTAACTCACGCTCCTTAGCAATAGTCAGGAGATTGCTTCCGCTCACGTAAGCTGAGAGAGCACGTATAGGAGTCTTATGGAACCACTGTGTGGGGAAGTCGTATGTCAACTGAACCTTAGCCAAGTTGAAACGGTCGGTAGAATAGAGCCAGAAGTCAGAAGTAGTCTCATTGTTGGCACCACTCTGGGTGGTCAGACGAGGATAGGTAGCGGTAGCTGCCGTCTCGGGAGTCCAGCGACCACGAACAACTGCAGAATACTTGTCCTCACCAGAAATCCAGAAATAAGGATCGCGATTGCCATTGCGCTGACCCTTGACAGCTTTGGCACCAAAACCGCCAGTAGCGAGTACGAAGAGCGTGAAGCCCTTATACTTGGCCGAGAGGTTGATACCCAGCGTAAATGGGTTGCCATACCAGCCGCCCTTACCCAGGTCAATCTGGTCTTGCTCGTCAATAATACCGTCACCATTCTGGTCTTTATATTTCAGGTCACCAGGCTTTACGTTACCACTCAGCTTAGCCTGAGAGGGGGAATTGTCAACATCGGACTGATCTTTGAAGAAGCCCAGACACTCGTAACCCCAGATGGCATCCAAAGCCTTACCCTCACGCATCTGATATCCCTCGGTATAGTTGATATCGTTAGCGCGTTTAACAGCCTCAGTAGTGTAATAAGTACCATTCAGACCTGCCTGAAAATCTACCTCTCCAAACTTCTTCTTGAAATTCAGAGAGAAGTCAATACCGCTACGATTGTCTGCATCGTTGTTCACATAGGGCAGGAACTTACCCTCAGGATAATAGGTAGAGAAATAACTAGGATAGAGTGCTGTTGCATTAATCACCTTGTTATCTGTCTTACTATGGAAGTATGAAAGGTCAGCTGTTAACATATTCTTCAGCAATGAAGCCTTCAAGTTAACAGAAAACTCTTTACGCTTGATAAAGCCCAGGTCTTCATTCATACCATTCATCTTTTTAACAGCCTGAATAGTCTGACCATCAAACCAGTTGCCACCGTAATCACCATTCTGGGTGTAATAACCTTGGTACATGTAGTAATTATCAATACCTAGGTCGGTGTTCAGTACACTGTAACTGGCGCTGATTATCAGGTCATCGAAGATGCTGCCTTGCATGAACTGCTCCTTGGCTGCATTCCAACCCAGCGAGAACGAGGGTGAGAAGGCCTCACGATGTCCTTCAGCCAGTTTAGAAGAGTGTACGATAGCAGCTGAGAAGTTGGCAAAGTACTTCTTGGCATAGTCATAACCCAATTGTAAGCCAAGGTTTGCGTTGCTCTTTTTGTGATATTCACCAGAATTGGTCAATTGGAAACCATTGACCACGAACTTGGCATCAATGTTGTGGACATCGTTATACGTACGAACATAATCCAGATGAGCATTGAAACTCATCACCTGATTTGAGGTTGATCCGTTAATATTCTGTACACCTGAGCGCTTGTCCTCTCCATATTTCACCAGGCTGACAATCACATCTTTGCCATTGTAATTACTCCAAGTAGGAGCATAAGTAGCATAGTCGTTGTTATATGAGGTGTTATATGAAGTTGCGTAGTCCACAGAGAACTGAGTATACAGTTTCAAACCCTGCAACAGGGAACTGAGGTCAAAGTTGATACCTGCATCAAACTGGAACTGACGGCTGGTGTATTTGCTCTTACCTGCAGCATAATAGGACGCAAAGACGTTGCTCATATCAGACTGAGTACCACCGAGGAAACTACCATCGAAGATATTTTCCGTTGCACCCAAGAGATCCAAAGCAGCTTTTGCATTCGGGTCAATGTAACTCATTGGAATCAATGGAGTAACACGGTTCGGGCGAAGCGTAGTTGCTGCAGTCCAATAGTTGGCACCTACCGGGCTCTTTGAATCGTAGAAAGATACGTTAGCATTTACGTAGGCAGAAATCATGTCGTTCAGTTTGAGATCCACATTACCACGAACATTGAAACGCTGAGTGTAATTACTCTTGGCCTCACCGAATTTCAGGAAGTCGCCAGTACGATAGTAACCAACATTGGCATAGAACTTGGCAAACTCTCCACCACCACTAATCTCTGCGTTGGCATCCGTGCGGTTACGACTCTTGCCTACATATTCCGAAGAGTAGAAATCTACATTAGGATAGCGGTAAGGATTGCTACCACTACCATAGTTATAGATATCCGTAGCACTGTAAAGAGGATCCAAACCGTCGTTGGCACGAGCCTCGTTGTAGAGCATCATGTACTCAGCAGAACTCAGATACTCAGGGAAACTCTTGGCAACATCCCAACCGGTATTAATACGAACGTCAACATGCAAAGGCGATTCCGTACCGCGCTTGGTGGTAACCAGCACAACGCCGTTTGCACCACGGCTACCATAAAGAACGACAGCCTGAGCGCCCTTAAGGAATGAGATTTGCTCAATTTCATCGGGCTTTACATTATTAATATCACGTGGTGTACCGTCTACCAGTACGAGATAGTCGCTGACACCCCAAAGTGAGGCACCATTGAAACCACCTACATATCCCTGCATATTATCAAGTGCATAGGTATTGTAGTTCTTTTCGGTCAGTTCTCTGACGTTTACCGTTGATACACCACCCAGTGTTTCATTGATGGATTTCTGACCAAATGCCACAGGCACCAGTGTCGAATCCGCATCCTGAGCAGCCACCGCTAACGGCAAGGCGAGGAGGAACGTACCTAATAATATATGTTTTTTCATACCTTATTTCGTTTTGTTTTCGTTAACGTTTAGTTACCCCATCCTTCATTCTGCGGGAATTCAGCATAGAGATATACATCCTTGTCGAGCAAGGGGAACCAATAGTGCTTCTTGCCATAATTGCGCTCCAAGATAGTCTCCTCTCTCCAGCGTGCAACCTTAGCATCTTTAGGATCGTTGCCTTCCTCAAAATAGCTGTCTGGCTCAGCACGGTCAAATTCCTGAGAAGTCTTAATCGTATAAGGCTTCTCTGTCAACAACAGCCAACGCTGAAGGTCGTTGAAACGGAAACCCTCAAAGGCAAGTTCACAGGCACGTTCACGACGAACCTCGTCCATAAACTTGTTCTTGTCTGCAGTATAGGCTGCACTCACATGTCCTGCTCCCACACGGTCACGAAGCACGTTAATAGCTTCTTCTGCGGTCTTGCCATAGCTGGCAGCTTTAAAGTTAGCACCACTGACTGCAGCACCAGCCTCAGCATACATCAGGTAGATATCTGCCAGTCGCATATAAGGCAGATAAGCTGCATAGTTCGTTCCCCAGTTCAGTCCGTTATCATAGCGGTTACACTGATGAGGAGTCAACTTCTGTGTGAAATAACCTGTACGGCTTGCAAGAGATGCATCACGGACATTACCACCAGTGTACAAACAACTGTACTGATACTTCTTCATGCTTGCATCGGGGATATCAGTTTCCACATATCTAAATCCATCGAAGACAATGTCATGATAGAAACGGGGGTCACGGTCTTTCCAAGGATGTGTCGGATCGAAGCTACCACCTTCTGCTGCTGTATTTGCAACAAGCTGACCGTTCTTGATGATATAGGCAGGTGTACCGTCTGCCATACCATATGCATAATTGACGTAGTTGGCAGTAGGATGGTGAACCACTTTGTCATCCGGAATTAAGTCGTCGCTCTTAGGTCCCCAAGTCTTACCGAATTGGTAAAGACTACAG
>Ga0326512_10002138_pt1 | contig 14668 bp, 12 predicted proteins | sample 1_2617_0518_D_FD_203652 | JGI IMG/M metagenome (GOLD analysis project Ga0326512, IMG submission 203652) | Bovine rumen microbial communities from UC Davis, California, United States - 1_2617_0518 | ecosystem: Host-associated > Mammals > Digestive system > Stomach > Rumen | place: USA... | reverse complement strand
CTGATTCTTCGTCGTCCTTCTGGACGTGAGGCTTATCCTGGCGATGTGTTCTATCTCCACTCACGTCTTCTTGAACGTGCGGCTAAGATGAACGAGCAGCAGGAAGTTGCCGAGCAGATGAACGACCTGCCCGAGTGCATGAAGGGTCATGTTAAGGGTGGTGGTTCGCTCACCGCTCTGCCCATCATCGAAACTCAGGCTGGTGACGTATCGGCTTACATCCCAACCAATGTTATCTCTATCACCGACGGTCAGATTTTCTTGGAGTCAGACCTCTTCAACCAGGGCTTCCGTCCTGCCATCAACGTAGGTATCTCTGTATCTCGTGTGGGTGGTTCGGCACAGATTAAGTCCATGAAGAAGGTGGCAGGTACCTTGAAGATTGACCAGGCTCAGTATCGTGAGCTCGAGGCCTTCTCGAAGTTCTCAAGTGATATGGATGCCGTGACGGCAATGACGCTGGATCGTGGACGTAAGAACAACCAGTTGTTGATTCAGCCTCAGTACAGTCCTATGCCCGTAGGCGAGCAGGTTGCTATCCTCTATTGTGGTGTGAACGGCTTGATGCGCCAAGTGCCCATTGATAAGGTACGCCAGTGTCAGGATCAGTTCCTCGACAAGCTGCGCTCTTCTCATCCCGAGGTTATCGAGACGCTGGCCAGCGGCAAGATTGACGATACTACTGTCGATACCATCGAGGCAGTTATGGCCGATATCGCCGGAACGTATAAAGCCTGATAGCCTATGCCAAGCCTGAAAGAAATTAAAGGCCGTATTGCCTCAGTCAACTCGACTCGCAAGATTACCAGTGCGATGAAGATGGTTGCTTCATCAAAGCTGCATCATGCGCAGGTGGCTATTCAAAATATGCTGCCCTACGAGACCTTGCTGGAGCATATCCTCAAGTCATTCTTGGCTGCCGAGCCCGGTGCTCAGACCATTTACGATACGGAACGTAACGTGAAGCGTGTGGCACTGGTGGTCTTCAGCAGCAACTCGTCGCTCTGTGGTGGCTTTAATGCCAACATTATCAAGGTGATGATGAAGGCTGTTGATGCCCTCTCTGCCGAGTTGGGTAAGGAGAACGTTGAGGTCTATCCTGTAGGTCGTAAGGTTGCTGAGAAGGCGCGTAAGTTGGGCTATAACGTGAAGTGCGACTTGGCCGGTCTTGTAGACCATCCCAATGTGAAACAATGTATCGACCTGACTATGGAGTTGGGCGAGCGTTTTGCCAATGGTGAGATTGACAAGGTGGAGCTGATTTATCACCACTTTAAGAGTGCCGGCTCGCAGGTCTTGACTCATAAGACGCTGTTGCCTATCGATATTGAGACAGAGCTTCAGCGCGACCATGAGCGCGACCTGACGTCAATAGTGACTTCACAGAAGGCTCAAGACTATCTGAAGAAGAAAGAACGTAAGAAAAAGAAGACAGAGAATAGTGAGGAGGTTGTTCCTTTGAACGACAACTTCATTGTAGAGCCCGATATGCATACCGTTCTCTCCGAGCTGATTCCCAAGCTGGGTCACCTGATGGTCTATACGGCTCTGCTCGACAGTATAGCCTCGGAACATGCTGCCCGTATGGTGGCTATGCAGACGGCAACGGATAATGCCGACGAGCTGCTGCGCCAGTTGAACCTGCAGTACAACAAGAGTCGTCAGCAGGCTATCACCAGCGAGTTGCTCGACATTGTGGGAGGCTCAGTAAACAATTAATTTTTCTCGAATCTAAGACAAGCCCAGTCGCCATCATGCTGCTGGGCTTTCTTTGTGAGTCCTAACGATGCAGCTTTCTTTTCCAGCATAGGGATATCCTGTTTATAAAATCCGCTGAGCAACAGGGTGGAGTGTGCTTTCATCTTCTCTGTGAATGCCTGCATATCTGCTAAAAGGATATTCCTGTTGATATTGGCGAGTACCACATCAAACTGACCCTCAACCGCCTTTAATATAGCAGCATCACCCAAAAGTGATATAAACTGCTTATCCACCATATTAATAACTGCATTATGTCTTGCATTCTCAGCACTCCATTCGTCAATATCATATCCCACAGCTTCACTGGCACCCAGTTTCAAGGCTGCAATGGCAAGAATGCCCGTACCTGTACCGCAATCCAACACACGAAGGCCTTTCAACTGTAGTTCATTTAACTGTGAAACCATCATGCGAGTGGTTTCGTGCGTGCCAGTACCAAAAGCAAGGTGAGCATCAATCTCAATTGCTATTGGCAGTTGTTGTTCAGGCAAATGACGTCCGTCATGAATGACAATGCTTTCGTCTACGATGATCGGTTCAAATCCCTCCTGCTCCCATTGCTCGTTCCAGTCCTTATCCTCGGCCTCAGCTGTTGTAAATAAAATCTTGCAATCTGGTAGGGGGAATCCCTCAAGCAATGTATTGAGTACCAGTTCGTTGAATGCACTTTTTTGCACGTATCCTTTGACACCATCCTGGGTGTCCTCAAAAGTCTCGAACCCAGCCTCTCCTGCCAGTGCAGCCACTATGTCTCGTGCGTCCTGCATCATGTCTGCAGGTGCTTTGATGTTGAAATTTACCTCGTAGTACTTCATAGGAACTTTAATTTTTCCACTGCAAAATTACTAAAAATTAGGGAAAATCCTACCATGTTTTAGGGTTTTTCCCTATCTTTGCCCATCATTATTGATTATTTTTGCATCGTGAAAAAGTAAATACACACATATAAAGTCAAAACATCAAAAAAAACTGATATGAAAAAATTATTCTTGTTATCAATGACATTTGTTCTTTTGCCACTCTCGCTGATGGCTCAGGACGATATGTATTTCGGCTCCACCAAGCAGAAGTCGTCAACACGTCGCAGTTCTTCTTCCTATCAGCCAGCATCGACCTACTATTCAGGTTCGTCGCGCTCTGTCGACGAATACAATCGTCATTACAGTGGAAGCAGCTACGAAGTACTCAATACCGATACTGGCGACGTTATATCGTTCTCGCCCGTAGAGGGAACCTATCCTGACTCAGTGGGCGATTTCTCACTGACACGTAAGATGACCCGCTTCGACGACTATGCCCCTACAGCAGCCTATTGGGAGGGTTATGACCAAGGTCGTCGCGACTCTTGGGACTGGCATTCTCCTTGGTACTATACCTCTTCTTATTATCCTTGGTACGACTACGGATGGTATGATCCCTGGTATCACACCTCCTGGCGCTGGGGATGGTATGACCCCTGGTACTACGACTACTCCTGGCGTTGGGGCTGGAACCGCCCGTACTATTACGGCTACTATAGTGGCGGTTACTACGGTGGTGGACACTACGTCCACAATACGCGCTATTACCATAACGGCAATACAGGCACCCTCTCTCGTTACAGTGGCAACCGCCGCAGTTCTACCAGCGGACGTGTATCAAACTACACCAGCTCAAGCCGATTCAATGGTGCTCGTGACCGTGCCTATGGCACCTCAACGACAGGGCACTCTACTTCTGTTGGTACTACCAATCGCTCTATATCGCGCAGTTCTACACGTACTACATCAACGGGTAGCAGTTCTTATAGCACGCCTCGCAGCACGTCGTCAAGCGGCAGTGCTTTCAGCAACTCCAGCAGTTCCTATGGCAGCAGCCGTTCATCAGGCGGTGGCAGTTCCTTTGGCAGCAGCCGTTCTTCTGGCGGCGGTAACCGTTCATCAGGTGGCAATGCATACGGTAGTAGCCGTACTGGCGGTGGACGCAGATAGGAGTGAGAAGTGTTAAGTGATAAGTATAAAGTGAAAAGTTTTAGGATATGAAAAAGATTATTTCCCTGGCAGTTCTTTCGCTGGCCATGTTGCCCGCAGCTGCACAAGATACATACGAGAATGCCCGCTTGCTGGGTTCTGACCTCAACGGTACAGCCCGCTACGTGGGTATGGGTGGTGCATTGGATGCCCTTGGAGCTGATATTTCTACTATCGGTACCAATCCTGCCGGCATCGGCATTTTCCGTCACAGCACTATCAGCGGTTCGCTTGGAATAGTTTCACAAGAGGATGCCGTGCGTTTCGACCAGACACGTAAGACAAACCTGAGTTTCGATCAGGTGGGCTTTGTCTGGGCTAACGTGTTGGATGATGATGATGACACATATATGAATTTCGCATTCAATTATCATAAGAGCCGTAACTTCAATCAGATTCTCTCTGCTGCCAATAGCTTAAAGGGAGCCTCGCTTAGCAAACTGGCTTATGGCAAGAGTACCCTTGGCAATGAGAGTCAGGGTGGCTATTATCTGGAAGAAGGCGATGTTTTAGAGGCCATAAAAGGTAAAGACTATTATCTTGTGGAAGGGTGGCAGAACAGTAACCCTCAAAGCGAGCGAGCCTACACATACACCCAGTGGGATCATGTCTATACCAACGGACTGATGTGGGACCAGAATAATTTCCCTGCTACAGAGACTTTCAAGAACAATTTCTTCGAGGCCACTGGTTATGACTTTAACCGCGGTCACAAGGGCTATATTGCCGACTTTGACTTCAACTTCTCAGGCAATATCAACAACCGTATCTTCCTTGGTTTGACCCTGGGTATTCATAGCGTTGATTACTTAGGCTATAGCGAGTATCAGGAGTTCTTGGTTGACAGCAAAGGTCAGTCAATAGGAAACACTGTCCTGGCCGACGAGCGCAAGATTACTGGTACGGGCGTAGACCTGAAATTAGGTGCCATCTTCCGTCCCTTTGAGGATTCTCCCTTCCGATTCGGTCTCAGCGTCATCACACCAACTTGGTACGACCTGAAGAGCCGTAATGCCACTCTGCTTATCAATGCTACCGACTATGCTGCCACACATCCAGGTACTGAGAAATGGGGATGGAAAGAGTTCTCCAGTGGTGAGACCTATGAGTTCAAGTACTACACCCCTTGGAAGTTCGGTCTTAGTCTTGGTCACACCGTTGACGACTATCTGGCGTTGGGTGCCGGTATTGAGTATTCCGACTATTCTACAGCTGACACACGTGTGAATGACGGCTATGATTCTTATGGAAACGCCGACTCTTACAGCGACGAGATTATGAACCGCAACACTGAACAAGCTCTCAAGAGTGTATTAACCTGTCGAGTTGGAGCCGAGTTTAAGCCCGACCCATCTATGGCCGTACGCCTGGGCTACAACTACGTATCGCCTGCCTACAATAAGAACGGTATTCGGGATACCCGACTGGCAAGTCTTGGCAACTGGTACTCATCTACCGCCGACTATACAAACTGGGAAGCTACCCACCGCATTACCTGTGGTCTTGGCTACAAGTACGAGAACTGGAATTTTGATGTGGCCTATCAGTATAATACTACCAAGGGTACCTTCTATCCCTTCCAGCCCGACTTTACTTTCACCGACGTGATTTCTTCCAGTAGCGTTTTAGAGACCAACATCTCAACACCAACCAACGTAAAGTTCAACCGTCATCAGGTTCTCTTCACCATAGGCTACACGTTCTGAATAAGTGGCACACTTATGAATTTAAATGGCACACTTATGAATTTAAATGGCATACTTACGAGTGCTAAATGGCATACTTACGAGTGCTAAATGACCTGCTTTTTTATGTGGACACTGGACAGTAAAAATCGGTAATTTTCTAAAAGTCTACGCGTACGTCTGTACTTATTATACGCACGTATGCTCAGACGTACGCGAAGAGTTTTCTAAAAAACGCTGATTTTACTGTCCAGTGTCCACTTTTTTTGAACAACAGGCTTGCTTTGCTTAGTCGGCAGCTTGGAATTCCTCGAGGAAGCGGGTATCGTTCTCAGAGAACATACGGAGGTCGGAGACGCGATACTTCAAGTTGGTGATGCGCTCCACACCCATACCGAAGGCATAGCCACTGTAGATGCTACTGTCGATGCCGCACTGCTCGAGCACGTTGGGGTCTACCATACCACATCCCAGAATCTCTACCCAACCGGTGTGCTTGCAGAAGCCGCAGCCCTCGCCGCCACAGATAAAGCACGAGATATCCATCTCGGCACTGGGCTCGGTAAAGGGGAAGTAAGAGGGGCGCAGACGAATCTTCGTATCTGCACCGAACATCTCCTTTGCAAAGCTCAAAAGCACCTGCTTCAGGTCGGTGAAGCTGACGTTCTTGTCAATATACAGACCCTCTACCTGATGGAAGAAACAGTGAGCGCGGGCAGTGATGGCTTCATTGCGATACACGCGACCCGGACAGATGACGCGGATAGGAGCGGTGAGCTTGCCGTCCTCAGTGTGCATCTGCTCCATCACGCGGGCCTGAACACTCGAGGTATGAGAGCGCAGCAGGATGTTTTTCGTCACATCGTTGGGATGTTGAGACACGAAGAACGTGTCCTGCATATCGCGGGCAGGATGGTCGGCAGCGAAGTTCATGCGGGTAAACACATGAAGGTCGTCCTCCACTTCAGGACCGTCGGCCAGCACGAAGCCCATGCGGCTGAAGATATCGATAATCTCGTTGGTCACGATGGTCAACGGATGGCGTGTGCCGAGCTGTATGGGGTAGGGGGTGCGGGTCAGGTCGATGGCTTCGTCGCCAGCTTCCTGCATGGTGCACTCCTCGCGCAGCTGGTTGATGCGGTCGGTGATGCGCTGTTTCAGTTCGTTAATCTTTACGCCCACCTCTTTCTTCTGCTCAGCGGGCACGTTGCGGAAGTCGCTCATCAGCTCGTTCAACTCACCTTTTTTACTTAGGTATTTGAGTCGCAGCTGCTCTACTTCCTCAGCATTCTTGGCCTCCAGCGAGTCAACCTGCTGAAGGAGTTGGTTTATCTTCTCAAGTATCATTTTTATGTGTAAAATTGCAATTTCGGGTGCAAAGGTAATAAAATAAAGTGAAAAGTGAAGAGTGAATAGTGAAAAATTTGCTACCGCAGTTGATTTTTTTTTAAAGAAATGTTATAAGTCTTGCATGGGTCGGAAAATCTTTGTAATTTTGCAGTTTGAAACACGTATTCGAATATGGGATTGTTTGATTTTTTTAGTAAGAAAAAGAAAGAAGAGACACTGGACAAGGGCTTGGAAAAGACCAAGACCTCAGTGTTCGACAAACTGGCACGTGCCATTGCAGGCAAGTCGAAAGTCGATGACGACGTACTGGACAACCTGGAAGAGGTGCTCATTACCAGCGATGTAGGCGTAGACACCACGCTGAAAATCATTGAGCGAATTGAGGAGCGCGTGGCTCGCGACAAATATGTGTCGACCAGCGAGCTCAACGGTATTCTGCGCGACGAGATAGCCGCCTTGTTGGCTGAGAACAATACCGAGGATAATGAGAATTGGGACCTGCCCGCCGACCATAAGCCCTACGTGATACTCGTAGTGGGTGTCAATGGTGTGGGCAAGACTACCACCATAGGTAAGCTGGCTTGGCAGTTTAAGCAGGCTGGTAAGAAAGTCTATTTGGGTGCTGCAGATACGTTCCGTGCCGCTGCCGTAGAGCAGTTGTGTATCTGGGGCGAGCGTGTGGGAGTACCCGTAGTGAAGCAGCAGATGGGCTCTGACCCGGCTTCTGTGGCTTTCGACACGCTTCAGAGTGCCAAGGCCAACGGTGCCGACGTGGTGATTATCGATACCGCAGGCCGTCTGCATAATAAAGTGGGTCTGATGAACGAGTTGAAGAAGATCAAGGACGTGATGAAGAAGGTGCTGCCCGAGGCTCCCGACGAGGTGATGCTGGTACTCGACGGTTCTACTGGCCAGAACGCCTTTGAGCAGGCCAAGCAGTTTGCAGCTGTGACCCAAATCACATCTCTGGCTATAACGAAACTCGACGGTACAGCCAAGGGCGGTGTAGTCATTGGTATCAGCGACCAGTTGAAGGTACCCGTGAAGTATATCGGATTGGGTGAAGGTATGGAGGACCTGCAACTCTTCAATAAGAAAGACTTTGTAGACAGCCTTTTTAAAGGTTAAAGTGAAAAGTGAAACATTTGCTACCGCTATGACCATTGACTTTATCTCTTTAGGCTGTTCCAAGAACCTGGTTGACAGCGAACGACTGATGGGACTCTTTGAGGCTCATGGCTTTAAGGTGACCCACGATAGCGATGACCCCCAGGGCGAGGTGATTGTCATCAATACCTGTGGCTTCATTGCTGATGCTAAGGAGGAAAGCATCAATACAATACTGGAGCAGGTGGCACGCAAGAACGAGGGACTCGTAAAGCGCATCTATGTGATGGGCTGTCTGTCCGAGCGCTATCTGGCTGACTTGGAAGCTGAGATTCCAGAGGTTGATGGATGGTATGGGAAGTTCAATTATAAGGAACTACTGAAAGAGGTAGCCCCCCCTTCGTCCCCCGTGGGGGACACTATAGATGCCCCCTCGGGGGCAGTAGGGGGGGCTCGACACTTAACCACTCCCCATCACTACGCCTATATCAAGATCAGCGAGGGCTGCGACCGTCATTGCGCCTATTGCGCCATTCCCCTGATTACAGGCCGTCATCAGAGCCGTCCGATGGAGGAAATACTCGATGAGGTGCGCTGGTTGGTGAATCAGGGAACGGTAGAGTTTCAGATTATTGCGCAGGAACTAACTTATTACGGCATAGACCTTTATGGCGAACAGCGCATAGCAGAACTGATAGAGCAGATGGCTGATATCGAGGGCGTAAGGTGGATTCGTCTGCACTATGCCTATCCTACGCATTTTCCCTGGCGTTTGCTCGACGTGATGCGTGAGAAAAAGAACGTCTGCCGCTATATGGACATCGCCCTGCAGCACATCAGCGATCATATGCTCTCAAGGATGCGACGCAACACCACGAAGCAGGAAACGATGGAGCTCATAGAGCGGATGCGTCGTGAGGTGCCCGGCATCCATATCCGCACCACGCTGATGGTGGGCTTCCCTGGTGAGACCGATGAGGACTTCCAGGAGCTTGTCGATTTTGTGAAGTGGTCACGTTTTGATCGTATGGGTGCCTTTGCCTATTCTGAGGAGGAAGGCACCTATTCGGCAGCGCATTATGAGGACGATGTGCCTGAGGACGTCAAACAGCGTCGTCTGGACAAGTTGATGCGTATTCAGCAGAATATCAGCGCTGAGATAGAGGCTGCAAAAGTAGGTAGCATACTGCCTGTGGTGATTGACCGCACGGAAGGCAACTATTATATCGGTCGCACGGAGTTCTGCTCACCAGAGGTTGACCCAGAGGTGCTGATTGAGATGACCGATGTGAAGCTGACCATCGGTGGGATGTATCAAGTGAGAATAACCGACTCCGAGGAGTTTGATCTCTATGGCATTGTGGAAAAATGAATAATACTGAAAATGAACAATAAGGAATTCATTAGCGTTTTAGCTAACAAAACAAATAAGAGACCAGCAGATACGCAAAAAATGGCTGATGCGTTGATAGCGGTGATGAGCGACTGTTTTCAAGAAGGAGACAGCGTTCAGATGGCCAATTTCGGCAATTTCGAGGTGAAGAAGAAACTGGAACGCGTGATGATGAACCCTGCCACAGGACAACATATGCTGGTTCCACCAAAATTGGTGCTATCATTTAAACCTAATCCTACTTGGAAAGACCAAATCAAGAAAGGAGGGGTTGAATAAATTATGGGTAAGATTTATATGAACGATCTGGCCGATTTGCTGGCGCAGAAAGCGAATATCAGTAAGCGTGAGGCTCAGCAGTTCATCGCGGCTGTCATCGAAACGATACAAGATGGCGTGAATGATGACAAACAAGTGAAGATAAAAGGACTGGGTACGTTCAAGGTGATTGATATAGATGCCCGCGAGAGCGTGAATGTGAATACTGGAGAACGTGTCACAATAGACAGCCATCAGAAACTTACGTTTACACCTGATACTGTGATGAAAGAGTTGGTAAACCGTCCCTTTTCACAGTTTGAAACCGTGGTGCTTAATGAAGGCGTGGAATTTGACGATGACTTTCTTGTGAAGGAACTGACTATAGAAGCAAACGAAACACTCCCCATCATAGATGAGGAAAAGAATCCTGTTATAGAACCTGCAGTTGAAGTACAAGAAACCATTCCCGTCATAGAAGAACAAGAGGAAGAACCTGTTGCAGAAGAACAAGAAGAAAACATGACAGAAGAAGAAAAAAATGTAGAGAAAGAAGAGTCTGAATCTTATTGGTGGGCATGGCTCCTACTGGCCATTGCAGCCTGCGTTGCCAGTTTTGCAGGTGGTTATCTGTATGGCCGTCACATGGATCGAATGTCTTTGCTTGAGGAAGAAGGTGTGATTGATACTACTTCCGTTGTTGCACCTGTCAAAGTTGATACGATAAAAAAAGATACATTAGAGGTTGATACTGCTACTTTGATAAAACAAGACACCACAAAAATCGAAGTGACTACCATACCTAAGGTAAAGGTTACCGAGATTAAGGCAGAGGTAGAACCAGAATGGAAGAAATACGAAAAGCAGGACGCGCGTGTACGTACAGGAGCTTATGCCATCATAGGTACTGAACGTACAGAGAAAGTACGTCAGGGAGACACTACCAAGCGTATAGCCAAACGCACGCTGGGTGATGGTATGGAATGTTATATCGAAGTATATAATAATGTGAAGACGGTAGACCTAAAAGAAGGTCAGAACATCAAGATTCCCAAACTGAAACTGAAGAAACATCTTAAAACGAAATAAACAACATTTTTAAAGAATATGGCAGAAAATATTGATATCCGCGAACTGAACAGACGGATAGAAGAGCAAAGCTCGTTTGTAACCAACCTGACAACAGGTATGGACAGAGTGATTGTAGGCCAGAAGCATCTGGTTGACTCCTTGCTGATAGGACTCCTCAGCGATGGCAACATCCTGCTGGAGGGTGTACCTGGTCTGGCAAAGACCTTGGCCATCAAGACCCTGTCTCAGTTGATCGACGCAAAATACAGTCGCATACAGTTTACACCAGACCTGTTGCCTGCCGACGTTACCGGTACAATGATTTATTCACAGAAGGACGAAAAATTCCTGGTGAAGCAAGGCCCCGTATTTGCCAACTTCGTATTGGCAGATGAAATCAACCGTGCACCGGCCAAGGTGCAGAGTGCATTGCTGGAGGCTATGCAGGAGAAGCAGGTTACCATTGGCAGTGAGACTTTCAATTTGCCAACTCCGTTCCTCGTAATGGCTACCCAGAACCCCATTGAGCAGGAGGGAACCTATCCGTTGCCAGAAGCACAGATGGACCGTTTCATGCTGAAGGTGGTTATCGGTTATCCTACGCTGGAGGAGGAGAAGCAGATTATCCGTGAGAATATCGCAGGCAGCCTCCCCACGGTAACTCCCGTCACCACGAAGGAAGAGATATTGAAAGCACGTGAGGTAGTGCGCGAGGTGTACATCGACGAGAAGATTGAACAGTATATCGCTGACATCGTCTTTGCGACGCGCTATCCCGACCGTTATGGTTTGAAGGATATGAAGGAGATGATTTCGTTTGGTGGCTCACCACGTGCCAGCATCAATCTGGCTAAGGCTTCGCGTGCCTATGCCTTCATCAAGCGTCGCGGCTATGTGGTACCTGAGGATGTGCGTGCTGTGGCTCACGACGTACTGCGCCACCGTATCGGTCTGACCTACGAGGCCGAGGCATCCAACATCACCAGCGAGGAGATCGTCAGCAAGATTATCAATAAGGTGGAAGTGCCCTAAAAGGGTATAACGAAGAGTGAAAAGTGAATAATTTGCTACCGCTCTGATGGAAACAAGTGAAATAATTAAGAAGGTCAGGAAGATTGAGATCAAGGCTCGTGGCCTGAGTTCAAACATCTTCGCGGGTCAGTACCACTCGGCTTTCAAAGGTCGTGGTATGGCTTTCTCGGAGGTGCGCGAATATCAGTATGGCGACGATGTGCGCGATATCGACTGGAACGTCACTGCACGCTTCAACAAACCCTATGTCAAGGTGTTTGAGGAGGAGCGTGAGTTGACGGTAATGCTGCTTATCGATGTCAGCGGCTCGCTGGACTTCGGCACCAAGAAGCAATTCAAGCGCGACATGGTGACTGAGATAGCGGCTACACTGGCATTCTCAGCAATCCAGAACAATGATAAGATTGGCGTGATCTTCTTCTCTGATAAGATAGAAAAATACATCCCACCCAAGAAAGGACGCAAGCATATCCTGTATATCATCCGCGAGATGCTGGACTTCAACGCAGAGAGCCGTCATACTGATGTGGCACAGGCGATAGAGTTCCTCACTGGCGTGAGCAAGCGTCGCTGTACGGCATTTATCCTGAGTGACTTCTACGTGCGTCAGGACTTCCTGCAGCAGCTCACCATAGCCAACAACAAACACGACGTGGTGGCTATACAGGTCTACGACAAGCGTGGCTGTGAACTGCCTAACATCGGACTGATGAAGGTCGTTGACGCAGAAACCGGTTATGAGCAGTATGTGGACACAAGCAGCAAGAAGGTGCGTGAAACCTACCGCCGCTACTGGATGAAGCGCCAGGCAGACCTGAAGGAGACATTTGCCAAGAGTAATGTGGACAGCGTAAGCATTGCTACCGATGAGGACTATGTACGTTCGATGATGGGATTGTTTAAACAACGTGGATAAATGAAAAGACATATCATAACCCTGGCGTTACTGATTCTCACACTACATCTTTCGGCTCAACAAGTGAAGGTGGAGTCGAGCCTGAGTAGTGTGGAGATGTTGGTTGGTGAACAGGTGGAACTTTCTGTCAAGGCCACAGCAGACAAGGACGCTACGGTGGAGTTTCCTGAAGAGGCGCTGATACCCCAAGGCGTTGAGGTGCTGGGGTTTAATGATGCGCCAGATCTGCTGGTAGATGGTGATCAGGTGTGTCGTCAGCGTAACTATGTGCTGACATCGTTTGTTGATACCCTTTACTATCTGCCCCCCCTTAAGGTGAAGGTCAACGGCAAGGAATTCCCAACAAACAAGTTGGCATTAAAAGTGCTAACCGTCGATGTGGATACCACCAAGTTTGATGAGTACTTTGGCCCGAAGGATGTGCAGGACAACCCCTTTGACTGGGAGCTGGACGATTTCTCCGTACCCTTCTGGCTCAGCATCGTGTTTGTTGTTCTGATGGCGCTGTTCTTCTATCTCTACCTGCGACTGCGTGATAATAAGCCGATTATTGCCCGCATCCGCATCGTGAAGCGACTGTTGCCACATCAGAAAGCCATGAAGGCCATCGAGGAAATCAAGGCCGACAAGATAGTGACTGCAGAAGATCCGAAGGAATACTATACGCGACTGACTGATGCTTTGCGCAAGTATATAGAGGAACGCTATGGCTTCAGCGCTATGGAGATGACCAGTAGCGAGATTATTGACCAGCTGATGAAGAATGCTGATCAGGAGTCACTCAACGAGTTGCGTCAGCTCTTCCTCACGGCTGACCTGGTGAAGTTTGCCAAATACTCGACACTGATTAACGAGAACGATGCAAACCTGGTGAACGCCGTTGACTTCATCAACAAGACAAAGATAGAGCAGCCCGTCAATGCGGAGCCCGTGAAGCCGGAACTCACCGTAGAGGAACAGCGTTCAAAGCGCAGCAGAACAGCGTTGATTATCTCGCTGAGCGTCATCTTTGCCAGTTGCATGGTGCTGTTTATATACATCGCCTACTGCATCTATGAGGTATTGTAAAACGAAGAACAATGGAATTTGCAAATAGAGAATATTTGTTTCTGCTTCTGCTCATCATACCGTATATATTATGGTATGTGATGTTCAGGAAGAAAAGTGAGCCAACGATACAGATGGCTGATACCAACGCGTTTACTTTTGCTAACCGCAGTTGGAAGGTCATGCTGATGCCTATACAACTATTGTTGCGCATTCTGGCCTTTACGATGTTGGTGATTGTTTTAGCCCGTCCGCAAACGCACGACAGTATGCAGAACGAGAGTATCGAGGGCATCGATATCATGCTGGCTATGGACGTGTCGACATCCATGTTGGCAGAAGACCTCCGCGATGACTCACGAAACATCCAGAACCGTATCGAGGCTGCCAAGGTGGTAGCCGCAGAGTTTATTGCAGGACGCCCTAACGATAATATCGGACTGACGATCTTTGCTGGTGAGTCGTTCACCCAATGTCCGATGACGATAGACCACGCCTCGCTGCTGTCGCTGCTCCGTAATGTCCAGACGGATATTGCTGCCCGTGGACTGATAGAAGACGGAACGGCTATCGGTATGGGACTGGCCAATGCGGTGTCGCGACTCAAGGATTCGAGTGCCAAGAGCAAGGTGGTGATTCTGCTGACCGATGGTAGTAACAACCGTGGTGACTTGTCGCCGATGACCTCTGCAGAAATAGCGAAGAGTCTGGGTGTACGCGTATATACAATTGGTGTTGGAACTAATGGTACTGCCCGCTATCCGTTGACTATGGGTGGACATGTTCAGTATGTTCAGATACCCGTAGAGATTGACACAAAAACGCTTTCCGATATCGCAAAGGCCACCAATGGTAAGTTCTATCGTGCACGTAATGCGGAGGAATTGCGTGAGATATATCATGAGATTGACAAACTGGAGAAATCGAAGATAGAAGTGCAGCGCTATAGCCGTCGCTATGAGGACTATCAGCGTTATGCGCTTATCGCACTTGGTGCGTTGCTGCTCGAGATTCTTCTTAGGATAACCATATTTAGGAG
>Ga0326512_10002137_pt1 | contig 14670 bp, 11 predicted proteins | sample 1_2617_0518_D_FD_203652 | JGI IMG/M metagenome (GOLD analysis project Ga0326512, IMG submission 203652) | Bovine rumen microbial communities from UC Davis, California, United States - 1_2617_0518 | ecosystem: Host-associated > Mammals > Digestive system > Stomach > Rumen | place: USA... | reverse complement strand
ATGAAGATAACGGAGGTCATCCGCAGACAAGGATAGTTTTAAAGGAGATGGCTAATAATGAAAAATAAAAAACTAATCGTCCTCAACATCGGTGTGCTGCTGTCAATCATTATTTCTGCGGCTGTTATAATCTGTGGGAGCGGTCACTATAGCTTGCATACAAACGCTTTTTCAACATATCAGGTTGATCCTGTTGTTGAGGTCAGCTATGACAAGGACGGAGTTGTGAAGCTTACGGATTACTATATGCAAAACGGCGAACTGATCCTTGAATTCGATGCTGTCGGCAAAGGCGAAACGAATATCATAATCAGACGCCAGTTCTACAGAGGAAAAGAATTTATTGAAGAATCGCCCCGTATACTCAATGTAGGGCTGTTTAATATCATTACGGACAAAACAAACGGCAGCATCAATTTCAATGGCTCTCTGACAGTCGCCTATACCATTATAGGCGTTTTGGTCTTTACGTGGTGCATTATGCTCTGGATGTTCTTTGATTACTGCAGAAAGGGGGACTTTTGCTATCAGATGATTGCCTGCGGAGGCATCAGTATTTACTGTCTTGTGCTGTCGGCGTATCTCACCTACAAGATGCTCAACAACGGCGTCTATTCGTTCGGACATTTTCTGCTTTTTATAAAAGAAATAGGCTTGTATCTTTTGCTTGCACTCACACCGATTATGTTTGTAATTTCGATCCTGCTGTCCGTCAGCAATATATGGCTGATGCGTTATGAGGGCAAACGTCCCGTTAATACGCTTGGTATCATCTTCGGTATCCTCTGGTTTATCGGAACAGCTTTGACGGTAGGCAGTGCTACAGTTTGGTTTATTGATGTATGGGATTTTCCTCACGGCGATATTGTTAATAACAGCTTTGTTTATATCATCTGCTATTTTGAGTGTATGTTTCTTTCGACTGTAGTCTGTTCATACTTATCAACAAGATACATTCCGGCTTACGACCGCGACTATATCGTCATTCTCGGCTGTGGTATCAACCGTGACGGTACACTGATGCCGCTGCTTAAGGGCAGAGTGGACAGTGCGATCCGCTTTGAAAGGGAGCAGGAAGAAAAAACGGGAAAGCATGCAGTGTTCGTACCCTCCGGCGGTCAGGGAAGTGATGAGATCATTCCCGAAAGCGAGGCTATGTCGCGCTATCTTATCAGTCAGGGTATTCCCCGTGAGCAGATATTACAGGAAAATAAAAGTTCGAATACATTTGAGAATATGCAGTTTTCAAAGAAAGTGATCGAAGGTCACGGCGGAAATATTTCCGAAAAAAAGGTTGCGTTTGCCACAACAAATTATCATATTTTCAGAGGATATGTATTAGCGAAGAAAAATGGCTTTGATGCAAAGGGTATTTCCGCAAGGACAAAGTTCTATTTTTATCCCAACGCCTTTCTCAGAGAGTTTATCGGTCTGCTTGTTGAACAGAAGTGGAAACACATATTCGCTGTTGCACTAATACTGATTCTTTTTATCGGCTTACCCGCTTTTCTTTGGGGATAACCACTTTCCCCGACAGTGAATAAATGCGATCAAATATGACCCTCTCGAAAAATCATTCCGAGGGGGTCGATTCTGTGATAAGCTGTTCGCAGTCCTTTGCCGCATCGAGCTTTTTGAACCATTTGGGAGAATAAACAATTTTCTGATTCTGGATACTGGGATGCAAAAATAAAAAGAAATATACAAAGAGACACAGAAGTCACCAGTATGTTCGAGCAACAAAGCTGGACAGTGATACGCATTTGGGAATGTAAACATAAAAAAAGAATATATCTATATTAAAAACAAAACTGGAGTCGCTTAATCAGATGTTCGTTGAATAAAAACCTTCATTTCTAACCTGTGACTTTGCACTTCATTCTTTTCCAGTATCGATTCTCGTCAGCAATATTACTACTTCGACACACTGTAAAATCGGTCACACCGGACAAAAGCTGGTGAAGTTGATTTTTAATTGCAGAGGACATTTGATTCAAGCTATAGAAAAAACATCTAAAAAGTGGTTTTCTCGTAATTATCTGCAATATTGATTTACACTTCATAAGCCGAGAGCTATGTCTTATTAATTTACAGATTTTAATTCAGCTTTGTACTTATAATAGGTATGCCTTGTGATCCCAATAAGACGAATACAGTCAACATCTGAAAGGGTACCGTCAAAATCCCTTGATAGCTTCTGTATATCCTGTTTGGCTTTAATGCTTTTTTGCGTAATAACTTTTGTACCCTTTTGTCTGAGTGATATTTTGCTATCCATGTTCGTACCGATTCTTTCTTAACGCCAGCTTCCTCTGCTGCTTGCGCTTGGCTAATCTTTCCATCTATACATTCTTGAACTATCCGTATCTTTTCTTCCGGTTTTATTTTCCTGTTTTTGGACATAACAATGCTCCCTTCATGGTTAACAGTGTTTTTTATTTCACTGTCTTCCATAAAGGGAGCATACCAATATGCGGCAACCTCTTGGTTTCTGTTTTACTTGAAATATTGCCATCGAGATGATTGAAATTTGGCAACTGTATCTGTCAGGGCAGACAGCATTTAGGCCACTCGTGCAGGAAAGGACCGCTGACCTCGCAATGGATACCGTTTTCCAAAAGCAGACTTTGGAAGGTTTTTACATAAGCGTCGTTTTCAAAGCCCTGTACCCAGGCAATACAGAATTTACCGCCTGCCGCGTTTACCTCCAGAAACAGCTTATTGTTCATGATCAACGTGTATTCTTCCTCAATATAGGGCTCCAGACAGCCCCATTCGGGATTCCCCACATAGCTGATGGTGTATGTTGGATTGGATGCCACAAGCTGATAAATTTCATGCATCAGCCGCTGCCGCTCTCCCTGATCCGTTGTGCTTCGTATCTGAGCTGAAATACGCATAACGGAGTTGTGCACATACCGCACGATTTCTTCTTGGCTCTGAACGATGATCTGACCGCGCGTCATAGTGCCGAGCCGCTCCATATCCAAGCCGATCTTTGAAGGGCTGTGCTTGACAAAAATAACATAGGAGTTCGTAAATCTGCTTTCCGGACAATTCAGCGCGTTCCTCGCGTCAATGGCGATTCCTGCATAGACGTCCTTTTTGTTATCGGGACACAGATTTTGAAACATCTTTGACATAAATACGGTCAAAAGCGTCAAAGGGCTGTTGTCGCTTCCTTTGGAGGACGCCAGGAATTCCTTCTCAGGTATCGTGATCTGATAAAGATATCCCTTCATCTCATCGTTTACGGTTTCAGGGATCACAAAGGGATCTTTGACTGTGGTTCGCATCGTTCCGTCCTCACCGTCCAAGAGGTTGAACACCTTCACATCCTCGTCGGGCAAGATCGGAGAATCCGGAAGGATAATGCCCTTAGAATCCGGTTGAATACCGTATTTTTCGCTGATGTAGCAGTACAGCAGGGTTTTATAGAACCGCATGGCGCTCCTGCCGTCGGCGATCATATGATGAACGACAAGCTTCAGCCGCCTGCCTTCACACGCAGCTGCTACCCAGTGAAAATTCACCGCTTCGGAACCCAGCACAAGTTCCTCTGAAAATGAATCCTTCACAATGATCGGAAGCTGATTTTCTGTCTTGTCGTATCCATTCTCCGTCCTGACGATACGAAACGCAAAGTAAGGATATCGCTTGATCGTTTTCTGCATGGCGTCATACATGACCGAGCAATCGATTTCATCCTTTAACGTAAACAAAAACTGCATGATGTTCGGTTTTTGGGGAGAACTGATGATTCCCGGTAAATCCGCTTTATTCATAGCTGTATATCTCCTTTTATTTTAAATTTATATTGCTGTTCTGCCGTCTTTATAATATCATACTTTGCTTCCTTTGTAAAGGAATACATAAAAGCAAAAGTAACAGAAATCAAAGCGCAGTATTTAGTTTGCGGACTCCTCTGAAAAATGTATGATAGTAGAAGAAAACGCGAAAGAAGTGATAACGGTGAAAAAAGCGATTACCTTTTTATTGGCAATATCCGTATTATTTGTCATGGCGACTTGTACGCAATCGAAAAACGAACAGCCGCAAAGCGCAACGGAAAAGGAGAATACAACAGTGGAAACTACTGTACAACCTACCACTGCGCAGCCTGCCGCTAACAGCGCAACATCCGCGTCGGAGTTTGACTTCAATTCAAAAACCGTGAAGCTGAACAGCGGCTATGAGATGCCGATACTCGGCTTGGGAACGTGGACGCTGTCTAACGAGGAATGCAACGTAATAGTGCTTACATTCGGAACGCTTCTTGGCAAGGTAAGCAGCAAAAGTCGGTTCCCAGTTGCAAACGTATCGTGCTGCATTGATGAGCGCCCAGCGCAAATATTTTGAACCGCGCTTTTCCATCTTAGCGTGAGAAGAATAAAGCTGTCCGGATTGATATGTAGTAGGCGAACAACCGGCAAATGCAAGTATTTTATCAGGATTGTCAAAGCGTGAAAAGTCACCAATCTCCGAGAGAATCATAGAGCCGATCGCATAGCTAATACCTGGAACCGAGAGAATCGGAGAATCAATTGCATCCATGATCTTCTTGATTTCTGTCTCAATTTCGTATATTTCGGAATCGAGTTCACGGATCAGCTTGATCGTATGCTTGAGTTCAAGCGATTTTGCCGGAAGATATGTGCTGATAGACCGTCTTGCAGCTTCGCGGATTTCATTTGCTTTATCCCTGCCAAAATGACCTTTTGATGCTTTTTCAAGCAATGAAGTAAGATGTCTCAGATTAGAAGATGCGATTTGCTGTGCGCTCGGAAATTCCGAGAGAAGAGCATAAACGGCTTTTGTGTGAATGGTAGAAACCAGCTTTTCAAGTTCCGGAAAAAGAATGCTGACAAGGCGTGATACGGATTGCTTTAATTTAGCTCTTTCAGAAACTTTGTTAAAGTGTATTTTTTGTTGCAAATAACATGAAAATAGATTATAATTATTGATAAGGAACAGAAGGTGATATAAATGGAAATTCCGTTCAGAAGTGATTATCCGCCGAGGCATGATGTTGTTTTTTCTTGAAAATATTTGCAGCGTTCTTTTCCGTAAAGAATGAAGATTCAATGAAAAGCTTTATTGAAAGCTATTCTGAAAAAACTCTTGGCGCAAAGTTGATATATTATTATAGTGAAGCAATAAAAATGAATAATCTGGATATTATTAACAGAGAGGAGTATTTTGACATGAAAATAACCGAGGAAGATATCAATGAGGCAAAAAAGGAAGCACGGATAGAGGGTCTCAGAGAAGGACGTGAAGAAGGACGTGAACAAGGACGTGAAGAAGGTCGTGAAGAAGGACGTGAAAAAGGAAGACTTGAGGAAAAAGTCAGCATAATAAAAAAACTGCTTGCAGCAGGTTTTTCTAAAGCTGATCTGATAAAAGCTTTGGGTCCGGATGTAAACGGCATTGACAGTCTGCTGTCAGCGTCAACCTGACAGTACTGCAATACATTTAGGAGGAAGATAATATTGAATCATAAGATCAATTATAAAATAATAAAACTATCCATTGCTCTGACCCTTGCATTTATTACAGCAATATTCGGTACGGCAATATCAGATGCTGCCGAAAATGAGAATGTATCTGCTTCATCAGAACAGGTCGGAAGTATCATGGAAAACAGCTCGGATAACAGTTCCGTTATTGACGATGTTAGCTGCTCTCATGAGCATAAAACTCTTACAAATACGATCCCCGCCACCTGTCAGACTACAGGTACAAGGGAATGGATTTGCAAAGACTGCGGTGAGGTGTTTACACAGACGATACGAATGACACCTCATAATTATGTTAAATACCGTGTTATAAAACCAACATATTATAAAGACGGCTATACATTGTATAAATGTTCAATGTGCGGCAAGGCAGTCAGAAGGGATATAACGCCAAAGATAGAAACTATAAATATGTCGGACTGTACCATTACACTTAGCAGAACAGGCTTCAAGCAGACAGGCTATACTCAAAGACCTGAGGTAATGGTTGAATTTGATTCAAGACTGCTTGTTCAGGATAAGGATTATACAGTTTCGTATTCAGATGACCGATGCATTGACCCAGGTACTTATTATGTCATAGTAACCGGAATAAATAAATATACCGGCACAGTAAGAAAAAAATACGGTATCATCAGTGCAAAAAAAGCCGTTGATACAGTTAAAATGAATAAGATGTCGGCAAATATCTGCGTCGGGCAGACATTTATTCTTTCACCGACAATAATCCCTGCAACAGCTGATAAAACTCTGAAATGGTCGTCAGACAATGAAAGCGTCGCAGTTGTTGAAAACGGCAAGGTGACAGGATTGAAGGCGGGATTTGCCGTAATAACAGCGGAAGGAAATACCGGAAAGTATTCAAATTGTTTCGTCACAGTTACCACCGCCCCGACCTCGCTTAAACTCAGCCGGACAAGCCTTACTATGGGGATAGGAGAAAGCTATTCACTCAAAGCTATAACGACCCCTTCACAAGCCGATAAATCCTGTACATGGATGTCAACCGATACATCTGTTGCGATCGCTGTTAACGGACGTGTAACTGCCAAAAGATCAGGAACTGCCCGTATAATAGTCAAAACCGGCAACGGTATTACAGCGGGCTGCGATGTCACCGTAAAGCCTGCTGCTCAGAGTGTTTCACTGAACGTCAGCAGTATAACGCTGAATGTAGGTCAGAAATATCAATTAAGTGCTTCAATACCTGCAAATACCGCTTCGGTATCAAAAACATTTTCATCTGCTAATCCATCAATAGTATCTGTTGCAAATTCTTCAAACGGAATGATCGAAGCAAAAAAAGCAGGCTCAACAACGGTAACAGTAAAACTTAATAATGGGAAAAAAGCAAGCTGTACCGTTTATGTAAGATGATTATTAAGGAGCTGTAGAAATGATAAGATTGGAAAACGTAACAAAAACATATAACAAAACAGTAAAGGCTCTCGATGATGTAAGCTTTAATGTTAAGGGCGGCGAGATCGTCGGCTTTATCGGTCCGAACGGTTCCGGTAAAACAACCACAATGAAATTGCTAACAGGTATTATCAAGCCGGACAAGGGAAAGATTTTTGTAAACGGCTTTAATATCAAGGAGGATCCGATAAAAGTAAAGGAATCCATCGGATATATTGCCGACAGTCCCGATATGTTTCTAAGACTTAAAGGAACAGAATTTCTGCAGCTTATCGGTGACATATACCGTGTGCCTACTGAGGACAGACAGACAAGGATAGAAAGCCTTGCCGAAAAATTCGGTCTTACAAAGGCGCTTTCAAGTCCGATGATGAGCTATTCTCACGGAATGAGACAGAAAATGATGGTAATTGCAGCCCTGCTGCATAAACCGCCAGTATGGATACTTGACGAGCCGATGATCGGTCTTGATCCGAAATCGGCATTTGAGCTTAAACAGCTTATGCGTGAGCATACCAAGGAAGGCAATGCTGTATTTTTCTCTACTCATGTGCTGGAGGTAGCCGAAAAGCTCTGTGACAGGGTTATCATTATCAAAAACGGAGTCATACTCTATAACGGTACTCTTGAGGAGCTTGAAAAGCAAAACAAAAACGAATCCCTCGAAAAAATATTCCTGGAGCTGACAGAAAAATGAAAATGTATCTGAGACTGGTCTCGGCTCTTATACAGGGTGTTGAGCCGAGCGATAAAGAAAAGAAACGCAATAAGATATTTTATATAGTAATGACAATAATTGCCGGGTTCGGCATAATGCTTCCAATGACATTTTTTGTTGGCGTGATACTGTATTCTCTTACAAGCTCTCTCAAAGACTTCGGTACAATGCAGAACGGGGTCGAATTATTCCTTCACCTCATTTCAGCATTTTCCTTTGTATTCGGGCTGAATGTTATATTTTCCGTGTTCTATTTTGCGGGAGATATAGAAAACCTTCTTCCGCTTCCGCTTCGTCCCTATCAGATAATAGGAGCAAAATTTACAGCCGCTTTGATAAGTGAAAGCGTAATGGAATTTCTTGTAATAATCGCTGCTCTTGCAGGCTATATGATCGGCGGCGGACTGCCTGTATATTCATGGCTTATTGCCGTCATAGGTATGCTTACTCTGCCGATACTTCCGCTTGTATACTGCGGCATTATATGCCTTGTTGTGATGTATTTCACGAGATTTGTCAAAAACAAGGATACGGTAAATAAGATCACAGGAATATTCACCTTTGCTGTAATTGTCGGGATAGTATTTCTTATTTCAAAAAGCGGTTTTGATACAAACGAGCTGATAAAAGCAATGTCTGCGCCTGACAATGCGGTTCTTGCAGTAATGAACTGTATTTTCCCGCATATTCAGTTTCTGATAAATTCAATGGAGCTTTCCTCAATATGGCAGATACTTATATATCTGCTGATAAATGCCGCTGCGATAGCAGTCTTTATGCTGTTGGCTCAGGTGCTTTATTTTCCGGGAGTTATCGGAGTCGGTCAGAGCGGCGCAAGTCACAGAGAAGGCAAAAATGTCATTTCAAAAATGCGAAAACACAGTCCCTCGCTTACATATCTCAAGAAGGAATTTTCAGTATTGTTCCGCACGCCCGCATATTTTACAAACTGCGTAATGATAAATCTTATCTGGCCCGCATTCCTTTATCTTATCGTTGTAATGCAGGGAAAGACGAATTTTCTTGAATCATTTATCTATGGCATACACAGCGGAAATGAAGAAACTGTTCTTCTGTTCATGCTCGGCATAACTGCGGCGTCGGTACTTGTTACAGCGGTAAACTGTATTGCATCCTCAGCTATCACAAGAGAGGGAAAGCATTTTGCATTTATAAAATACATTCCGCTGTCATATATTACGCAGATAAATATAAAAGCGCTTGTAAGCATCATAATAAGCGGAACAGGAATGCTTATATATGTAATAGCCGCCTGCATATGGCTGAATACAGGTATCAAATTCACGATATTCTGTTGTTTACTCAGCATTTTCTCGGTAAGCTTTGCAACTTATTTCGGTATATATATGGATTCGGTAAATCCAAAGCTTATCTGGGATGACGAGCTTAATGCGCTGAGAGGAAATTACAATATATTTTTCAATATGGCGATGGCAATAGTGATCGAAGCCATTATCTGTGCGGGTTCATATCTGTTATTCCGTTTTACAGATATAGGTTCAATCACCATAATTCTGATATTATTTGTTCTTATATTGATAATGAATGCTGTAAGCTACCTTCTCTGTAATTATCTTGCGACAAAGAATATAGAAGATCTGGGCTTCTGATAAACACATTCAAGGTAAAACCAGACCGTTATGTTCAATGCCGATGATATGACAAAAAGCGGATGCTGCAGTCATTCTGATAAGCACAGCAAAGCTGTCCTGTGCAATTGGGTTTGCGGAAAAAAGCCTTCGGCATTATGACAAATCAAATAACGCATATATAAAGGCAATCTCTGATAAATTATTCAGAGGTTGCCTTAAAATTATGATATTAAAATAATTTTTTCCAGCGGGCAATCGAAAGCAATAAATTCAGATTATGATTATCCATATCTTGCCGCTGCTATCATTTCTGTAATTAATAAGATCAGTCATAATCTTTTCATTTTGATTTCTCCGTTCGTAATATATCCGGATATTTTTCAATACGGTAAAACTATTATTTTATTATAATGCGAAAAAATGAATCCATCAATATATAGGAAATGTCATACATAGAAATTGACTATTATATACAATTGAAGTAAATGCCCTTCTTAGCGAAGGATCTTAGCGCTGAATTTGCATAACAGAAAAAGAGTTTTTGTCATAAAAAATAAAGTTTTAGTTTCTGCAATTTTAAAAAAATGATTTCTGAGCTACGGGCGCTTCTCGGACTTGACACATACCATGTGGATTAATTGGTTGACAAGAGTGAGGGTTTTTGGTATAATGCTTTGTAGAATAGTGTTTATATTTGTTTGAAAATAATAAACTTTATTCTAAATCTGAATAAATCCGGAGGTAAGTAAATTGAAAACGATACATAAAACAGGAATAATAGTATTTGCTACGCTTGTTATCGGTGTTGTTGCTTTCTTTGCGCTTGCGCCAAAAACAGAGCAGTCGGACAATAATACACCCGCTGAAAGCTCCATATCGGCAAAGGAAAACAGCAAAGCTCCCAAGCCTGCTAAAAAGTCAGAACAAAGTTCCACAGTTGAATCAAAGCCGGAAGAAAAGAAAGAACCTGTATGTAAGGAAAAAAAGGATTTTTCTCTCGGTCTTGAGGAAAGCTTTACACCAAAGCTTTCGATTAAGGCTGTCCGTTGGGAAAGCTCTGATAAAAATATCGCATCAGCAGATAAAAAAGGTAAAATAAAAGCCAGCAATACAGGTAAAGCTATCATCAAGGCTTTCGATAAGGATGATAACTTTGCAGAATTGACCGTAACAGTAAAGCCTGCTCCCGACTGGGTAGCGCTTAAAGAATATGAACTTACGATCGGCGTAGGTGAGACCTATAAGCTGCCCGCTGTTCTTCCCGAAGGTACAGCCGCTGCCGGACGAAAATTTGACAGCAGCGACCCTGAGATCGTAAAGATGAATAAAACGGACTGGGAGGCTGAATTTACCGCCGTCAAAACAGGTACGTCATATATCCATGTAAAGCTTTATAATGGTGTGGAGGCTTACTGTACAGTAAACGTAAAGCCTGCTCCCGCAAAGATCACACTTTCTTCAAAAACACTTACTCTTGGTGTTGGTGAAAAAACCGAGCTTAAAGCAACGCTTTCCAAAGACAGTGTTGGTAAAGTGACTTTTACAAGCTCCGATAAGAAGGCAATAAAGATCACTCAGGAAAATAATGTATGCACCATTTCGGCAGAAAAAGAAGGAACAGCAGTCATTACCACAAAAACCTACAACGGAAAAACCGCTGAATGTAAGGTTATTGTCAAGAAAGCTCCCGAATATGTAAGTATGTCAAAAGATGAGATAACACTTAAAGTCGGACAGAAGGCAACTCTCGGCAGCAAACTGAATGACGGTGCCGCATCACTCAGCAGAACATATACCTGCAGCAATGATTATGTCCTGAAAATGACAAAGGATAAATGGGAAGCAGCTTTTGAGGCTGTCAATCCCGGTGAGGCATGGATCTCGGTACAGACATATAACGGACTTGAAGCTTACTGCTATGTTATTGTCGAGCCAAAGGAAGAAAAGAAGCCCGAAGATCAGACGGATTCACAGCCCGAATGGGAAGGTACTCCTACCGGCGGACATGTCACATCCTCTGACGGTACGCCATGGTCAGATCATTCAGGCAGAACTGTTGTCTATACAGACTCGAATTCTATCCGCCTTACAAATAATGTCGCTGTTCTTACAACCGGCGAAAAGTATAATATTGACGCAGACAACAGACCTGACAACCAGCTTTCCTACCTCACAAAGGACAGCTCTGTTGCAAAGGCAGATAAATACGGTACAGTAACTGCTGTCGGCATCGGATCAACTGATATTGTTATCCGTACTCCTGAGGGCGTGTCAAGCAGGCTGACGGTGTTAGTACTCAATACACAGGATACTACATCACATCCGGATAAGAGTGCAACGGACAGTGTTCTGAACAGCGCCACACTTTCACCCATGATTTCTAATCATTCCGAAATAGATGAAATGGTAAATACAATCATTTCTGAGAACGTCAACGACAGCATGACAAATGCTCAGAAGGTCCAGGCTTGCTTTGATTACATTGTCAGGAACTGCACCTATGAATACAGCGGATATAAGGCTATCACCGCTGACAATTATATAAGTGACGAGGATCAGGAGATCGTTGAATTCGCATACAGCCTGCTCAAGGAGCATAAGGGTACTTGTGAGAATTTTGCAGCTGCATTTACGATCATAATGAGAAGACTCGGATTTAACGCAAATATGGCATACGGCAATATCTCAATGGTAACAGGCGGTTTTGACGGTCATTATTGGACAGATGTTGAAATTGACGGCAAGCATTATATATTTGATACAGATGTTGAGGTCGAGATAACAGGAAGCGGGAACGAGATTCAGCATTCCTACTATGGCATGAAGCCGGAGCTGAATTCAAGCACCTACCATTATTCATATCTTACAAAGGTGCATGGTTTCAGTATAGGCTGATAAAGCGGTTTTTAACGGCAAGACAGCGACCTGTGCAGTTTCGGTAAAAAATGCTCCGCAGAAGGTCGGGATCACTCCCAAAAAAGTCGTTCTTCATGTCGGGGAGACCTGTGAATTTGATGCAGTACTTGATGAGGATTCCGCTTCGGCTGAGCGTACCTTCCGTTCAAATAACGATGTCGTCAGAATGACAAAGACAAAGGGCAGAGGAAAATGCATAGCTGTAAAGGAAGGAAAAGCAAGAGTTACTGTATGCACTTATAATAAGAAAGCTGCCTCATGCATTGTAACTGTCGTCAAGTAGCTTTAAGGTAAATGCAAACGAAAAAAACAGTCTGTTTTCTGTAAAATAAGTCAAAAAAACAAATAACCGCATTGATGACAAAAAAATTGTCAGAACAATGCGGTTTTTGTCTTTACTTTAAGTTTTCAGTCTGCTATAATATAGGGTAGTTTATTATACGGTATTGATGATCATACTGCATGACATTATGCAGAACAAATCAAAAAGAAAGGTCAGAGGGAAAATGGATACAACGATAATCAGACCGAAACGGGAGTTTCCGATCAAATTCAACCGGAAAACTATTCTGATAACAATTGCAATTGCTGTAGCTGTTATCGGCGCTGCGATAATGTTTATTTCATCGGATCAGAATAATCACAGATATTTTGATGAGCAGCTTGAAGCAGCAGAAGAATTAATGATAGCAAAGAAATACGATCAGGCGCTCGAATGCTGCGATAATGCAAAGGGCGTTTTCAGCAACGATGACAGAGTATATATCATGGAAGCCGATATCTATCTTGACAAGGGGGATAAGGAAAAAGCAAAAAAAGTCCTTGAAGAAGGTCTGAAATATGCAGATACAAAGGATCTCCGCAATAAGCTGGAATCAGTCAAGAATGATATTCAATATGATGAATATGTCGCAAAGGGTGAAGCCCTGAACAAACAGAAAAAATACTCAGAGGCTATCCGATATCTGAACAGCGCAATAGCAATAAAGGATACGGACGAAAGAGCTTACCTGCTTATCGCTGAAAGCTATATCAATAATAATGAAAAGTCCTTTGCAAGAGATATCCTTAAAAAGGGTGTTGACCGTACAGGTTCGGATAATGTAAGAGCAAAATATATTGAGCTTGAGCGTGAGCTTCAGGCAGTGGCGCACCAGAAGGATACAAAGGAACAGGCTCAGAAAGATGAACAGGCTCAGAAGCGTCAGAAGCTTGAGGAGCAGCGCAAGAAGGAGCAGGCAATAGAAAAGGCAAAGGCAGAAGCGCTTGCCAAGGCAAAGGCAGAAAAGAAAGCGTCCAAAAACACTTCATGGAAAACCGCTTATAATAATCTGCTTCTGAGTTATTTCAGAACACAGAAAAGCCCCAATTTTGATAATCCGTACATCCGTGAGATAGATGATCTTCTGCCGAAGAAAAAGACCTCAAGCAAGCCGAGTGAAAGCTCCGCAGAAAGCAGTGTTGCTTCTGAGGAAACATCTGAGGAATCAACCGAGCAGACAAGCAGCGAAAGCAGCGGTGTAGGCAGCGGCAGCTCTCAGGGCAGCGGTCAGACCTCCAAAAAGCCGGAAGAACCCAAGCCGGAATTTGCATTTGAACTTTATGATATAGATGCAGACGGTATTCCCGAGCTATTTGTATCAGACAGCAAGGATGAGAATGCACATAACGAGATCTACACCTGTGCAAACGATATTGCAATGCCTTTTGATAACAAGAGTTATATCGGTACTATTACAAGATGCCAGGATGAAAAGCTCATTAAGATCGTCAATACAGTAAACGGCATTCGTCATACGGATTTCTACAAGAAAAACGGTATAAACCTTGATACATTCATTTCATTCTTTGATAACAATTCCGCAGATGGCGTATCTGCTGTCAATTCCGAAGGTTCTGCCGAGGAGAAGGGATATGCTATCAACGGCTCAAAGACTACCGAGCTTGAATACAGAGCGCAGCTCAAGAAATTCAATGTATACAAGTGGGAAGACGTCGGCAGAAAGTATGATCTTACCGAGAAAAATATTGACATAGCAATAAAGGCTTACAGACTTGAAGGAGATATTTCTCTGCCGGAAGAGAAGCCCTCCAAGCCCGCAAGCAGTCAAAGCGGTGAAGGCAGCGGCGAACAGAACGGTGAACAAAACGGCGAACAGAACGGCGAACAGAACAATGATCAGAACGGTGAGCAGACTGCTGTCACAAACGAGGAGCCTGCTGCGCTTAATGAGGAACAGTACTATTATGACTAAACGCTGAAAATATGATAGTTTATACATCAATTCAGGGGCTGCTGCTGCAGCCCCTTTGATTATGTGCCGGCATGACACTGATGATGGGTTAGCGCTGAATGCAGCAAATATCGGACAAAAACCTGATTTAAGGATAAGCAGATGCTTTTACTGCAAACTATGCTGTTTTTAGTGCTGTTCATGCAAAACCTATTGAAAGAAGATATTAAATAAACTATAATCATAATCAC
>Ga0326512_10002136_pt1 | contig 14671 bp, 22 predicted proteins | sample 1_2617_0518_D_FD_203652 | JGI IMG/M metagenome (GOLD analysis project Ga0326512, IMG submission 203652) | Bovine rumen microbial communities from UC Davis, California, United States - 1_2617_0518 | ecosystem: Host-associated > Mammals > Digestive system > Stomach > Rumen | place: USA... | reverse complement strand
GTCTCGAGCGTTTTTTGCGTCACGTTTTTTTTCGACCCGCCGCCGCCCGGAAGGTGGACGGCGACCGATCGACAATTTCAGCCCTGCCGAGGTGACAGGGCGCAACAGGAAAGGAGAAAATCCAAGATGAACACCCAGACAGGCGGCGAGATCGCCGCAACAGATACGAACCGCAAGCCCGTCCCCGCCGACGGGTACGAGACGCGGGACATACGCCCGGCAAGCCGGGAGAACCGCAAGCCCGACGGCGACGACCGCGACAACGGCGGGTATGACCACCGCGAGATCGCGCCGCGTGACCGCCGGGACAATCCGCAGCCGCCGCCGCCGCCGAGATCGTGCCGAACCGTCATGCTTTCGTTCCGGGAGGCCGACTTCGCGGCCCGTCCGCCCTGCTACCGTTAGACCGAGAAAGGAGCGCAACATGGAAGACAAGAACGAACAGGCGCACGGCGTTGCCGTCTCTTGCGTGACACGCGGCGACGACCCCAAGTACGCGTCGCGACTAAACGCAAGGCTGACCCCGGAAGAGTGGCGCGGCGTTGTTTCGGCGTCCGCAATCGGAAGCCGAACCCCGGCGCAAGTGATAAAAGCGGCGATCCGCGAATATTTGGAGCGGCGAGGAATCGTAAACGAGCCGAAGATCGCGCCCGGCGAGGCGACGGAGATACGCGGCGAGAACCGCGTCCTCGTCATGTCCCGCAACGGTGGAATCGTGCGGCAATTCGTCTGCACACTACCCGGCTGGGCGTTCGACGCGCTGAAATTCGCGGCAGAGAACGACGAAGCACCAATCGGCCAGACGTGCGCCGCCGCCATCTACCACTTCGCGGCGCACAGGGGAATCGAGCCGCCGCGCCGGATGAAAGCCGAGGTCGACAAGATCGCGGAGCGGGCGCGGCTTGCCGAGGCGACGGACATTCCCGACATGATACGCGACGACCGAGGCGGTTTTCGCCGTCTTCTGGACTTGAAATCGTGGGAGCGCAACGCCGTCCGCGCCGTTGCGTTGCATGACGGGACGGGCGCAGGGCGCATTATCGCCCGTGCCGTGCGCTACTACGTCGCGAAGGTGAGAGGCGTTCAACTGCCGCCGGAACAGACGGAGAGCGTCGAGCGCGTCCCCACCGAGCGCGACTGCGACTACATGAAACTGCGCAGCGACGGCCACGTCGAGAAGGTACAGGCGCAAGGCCAGGCCGAGCCGGAGACGCCGCCGGAACCCGCAACAGGAACGCCGCCGGAATCCGCCGAGGCGTTTTGACCCAAGCGCAAATAGTGGCGGCGCACGTCGCGCCGTTGTTTTGCAAAACAGGAAAGGAACACACAGATGAAAGACATTATGGAACTGGGAAAGACCCGCGAGGCCATGAAGCCCGTTTTCGACGCGAAGGAACGCGCCGAGATCGTCGCCAAGTTTAACCTCGGCAAGGTTATCCGCAGACTGGGCGGCGACATGGTGGACGCCGGATATGAACAGGAGATCGGACAGGAGGCAACCCTCCGCGAGACGGACGGGCAACGCAAGAACACACTGCATGGTGGCTATTATGTCCCGGATTTCGTTTTGGCGAACCGCACAATGATGGGCAAGACGAACGTCGACGGCCATATCACCGGGAACGGCGCGGCCCTTGTTTCGTCCGACCTGCTGCTCGACGAGTTTGTGACCCCGCTTGAGGCGCGGCTTGTGCTTTCCAAGTTGGGCGTCCGTTTCCTTGACGGGCTTGTCGGCGACATATTCGTGCCGAAGTCGTCAGGCGTTTCGGCGTACTGGATTTCGACCGAGGACGGGAGCGCACAGAAGGTGAACCCGACCTTCTCGCAGTTGCCCGGAACGCCCCACACTTGCGGCGCGTATGTTGACATTACGCGGAAACTCTGCGTCCAGACTTCGCAGCGCGTACAGGCGTTTATCGGCGACCTCATTCTCCGCGCCGCTGCGCGCGCCCTTGAAGTGGCCGCAATCGGCGGAAGCGGCACGGACGGAGAGCCGACCGGGCTTGTCAATACGTCCGGCGTCACGACCGTTGCGGGCATTACCCCCGGCAGCGTGACCCGCGACAACATCCTCGACTTTGAGGCTGCTATTGAAGATAGCAACGCCAATACCGACCGCCTTGCGTGGCTCATGCCGTCGAAGGTGAAGGCCGCGCTGAAGAAGATCGCGGAACTTTCGACGCAGACGGCGGACGAGACGACGGTCATCAACGTCGGCACGAAGCACCTCTACGAGGACGGCAAGGTGGACGAATACCCCGCCTTTATGTCGAACGTCGCCCCGGCCAAGAAACTCATCCTCGGCGACTGGAGCGAAATGCTTGTCTGCCGTTGGGGACAGGGCATCGAACTCATGGCCGACCCGTACAGCCTTTCGACGTCCGGCGGCATCCGGCTTGTCACGTTCCTTGACGCGGACGTGATCGTGCGCCAGCCGGAGGCGTTCGCCGTCGGCACCGTGCTTGCGTGATTTCGCGGACGGGCGCAGGGCGCGGATGTGTCATGGGCGATGGTTTTCTTCGCGAATTATCCATCGAGGTGAGTCTTCGTCGCGCCCTGCCCCCGTCAATTTTTCGACCGCACAACAAGAAAGGACAACGCACCATGCGAAAGTTTGCAATCTTCGCCGCCGCGCTTGCCGTGGCGTTCGCGACATTCGCCGCGCTCGACTTCCAGACGGCGCGGGCCATTCCCGCGCTTGCGCCGCAGACCATAACGGCAAACACGACCAACGAGGCCGCGCTTGTCGTTTCAGGACTTCGCGGACAGGGCGAGGTGATCGTCACCGCGACGGGCGACGCGAACCGCACCGCGCTTGACGTGACGCTCTGGGCGACGAACCGCAGCGACGGCGGGTGGACGGTGTACGCGGCGCAGACGTTCGCGGCGACGAACGCGGGCGTTTACCGCTTGACGTTCCCCGGCGAGTATTTACCGGGCGACATAAAGATCGGCGTCGGCACAATCGGCGCGGCCACAACCGCGTCGGCGTTTATCTTGTCGAATTGACGGCGCGGACGGGGACAGGCACAAACACGCCCGCCGCCGTGATCGAGGGCGCGACCGTTCGACCGCAAGGAAGAGTGGCCGCGCCTTTACATTCCCGGCAGGGCAGACGAAGGGACGACACAACGGCATGGTGACTGCTTGCCATAATTGCGACAGGGGGCCGGGCGACGCTTGCTTGACGTGCAAGCGCATAGACCAAGACGACATCCGGATCAAGAGAGAGCCGAAGAACGTCAACCCGGAACTCGGCGAGGCGACCTACACGCCCGACCCCGCCGCAGCGATTGGCGGCTACGCCCCGCCGCCCGCAGGGACGGCAACGGAACTGCCAGAGGACGACGAGGACGCGCTCCGCCGATTTCTCGCAACCGTCACAAGCCTTGACGCGCTTTCATTTCTTGCGGCCTTGCACTTCGCCCGGTGCGGACGTTCGCGCAATCTCGCAAGGGCCGTCCGGGACTTCGCCGCAGACGTTCGCGCATACAAGGCAAGCGCAAGAGGAATGCGCCGCGCAACAATACAGGCGAAGTGGGAAACGCTTGTCGCGAAGATACCCGCGCTTGCCGTCCTTCGCTCCTGGGCGCAGGGGCATGGCGGCAGAAAGGCGGGCGCGGAATGATCGACGCGGCGACGCTTGCGCCGCTACGCGCACTTGCCGGGCGGACGCTTGAATTGATTGACATGGATGCGGCTTGCGTTTTGATGATTGCGCAAGGCAAGACGCCGACGGAAACCGCCGCCGAACTTTTGCGGCTATGCGCCCCCGGCGGCGAGGCGGACAGGCTTGCGGACGTATTGGAGAAGAACCCGCAAGCGGCCAAGGACTACGCGGCCCGGCTTGCCGCGACGTTCGCGCCGTTCGCGGAGATCGTGCGCGGCATAACGCCCGGCGGCGACGTGCGGTACGTCCGCCAAAAACTGGCGTACAGGAAGACGACCGTTGCCGGATTCAAAGAGGCCGAGGCGAAGCGCGAGGCGAAGCAAAAGCGGCGCGAGGCGAGGGCAGTCGCCACGATAACGGAAGCCGCCGAGCGGTTAGACGTGAAGCGGATAGTTGTTTCCCGGTACATCAGCGATGGCGCACTTGTCGGCGTTTACCGCGACGGCGGGCGCAAGGCCGTCGGCGTGACGCGCCAGAGCCTTGAAGCCTACGCGGAGAAACAGGAAATGCGCAAGGCGGCGACACTTGCCAAGGCACAGGCCAAGACCGACCGCAGGGCCGAGAAGAAGGAACTCGGCGGCATTTACTATGATAAAGACGGGCGCAAGATTCACGGCGCGGAGCGCGTTTCGGCGGACGAGGCTTGTGCGACATTCGGCAGGGGACGTTCACAGATCGCGGCATGGGCGAACGCGGGGAAGATCGAGCGCGTTTACATCGACCCGAACCGCCGCCACCCCGTCGGCTATCTCCGCGAAACCGTCGAGAGGTACGCCGCCGAGCGCGAGATCGTCGCCGCCGCAGGGGGAACGTACTACACCGCCGCCGGGAAGATCGTCGGCGTGGAGCGCATTTCACGCAGCGAGGCGGCGCAACTCTTGAACTTCCACGAACTGACGGTCACCGCGATATGCAGACGCGGCGAGATCGCGCACGTTTACGCCGACCCCGCTTGCACAATCCCCTGCGGGTACACACGCGCCTCCGTCGAGGCATGGGCGCAAGCGCACCCGCGCCACATCCCGGCACGACGCGCCGAGGCCATCCCCGATTTCATGATCGCGCCGTTGCCGCCGCCGCCAAGGAATCACGGACTACGCGCCGCAAGGCTTGACCCGGCCACGACAGGCGAGGCCGCAGGGGGAACGCCCGCCGCCGTGATCGAGGGCGCGACCGTTCGACCGCAGAGGCGGAAACAGAAGCCGGACATTGTCTTTATGCTTGCGGCATGGAACGCCGCGACCACATCCGAAGAGAAGGAGCGCAACATGGAGAACGAGACGAACGAGAAGCCCGCAGAGGCGGCGACGCCGACCGCGCCGGGCAAACTGGAGATCGCCAAGGCGTACACCGTCCACGAAGCCGGGGTCATTCGCGCAATATGCGTGAGCGAGGCCGACCGCGACGAGATCGTCGAGGCGTTGCGGCTATACCGCAGGGCGAGAGCGAAGCCCGGCGAGGTGGAATCCGCCCTGCAGCTGCTACGCGCCGCCCGCGAGATCGTCGGCACGTCCGCGACCGCAGAGCCGGAAGCCCCGGACGCGACGCCCGCCGCCGTGACGAATTGACCGCAACGCGAATGGTGGATGCGGGGCAACCTTGCCGAAACCGCCGGACATTCGGGCCGGGCGACAGGCAAGCCCCCGCACCAACTGGCGGCGACGCCGCGCAAGGACAACGGGCGACGCCCCGTATTTATCCCCGCGCCCGAGCCGCAGTCTCAAAGCCCGAAAGGAACAAACGACATGACGACCGAAGAACTTGAAGCGGCATTTATCGCCGCACTAAACGAAGCCGGGGTCAAGGCAAGCCCGGAAGAGGCGCGGCTTGCCGCTCATGTGTTCGCCCGCGAGATCGAAGCAGGGAGCGTGTAAAATGGGACGCGAAATAAAAATACACCTCGTCGCGCAAGCGAACCTCAACGCCTTTCGCGAAGTAAACACCCAACTTGCCAAACTTGCCGCAGACGTTGGACGCAAGAACGGCGACCTACGGCAGGCCACCATGCTTGCCGCCCGCGAATACTTCAACCTCGGCGACGCGGCAGACAAGGCCAAGGCCCGCGCCGTGCTTTCGGCAAAGCAGATCGAGGAAGCGTGGCGACGGGCGATGACGAAGCCGACGGAAGACACGGCGCAGGGCTTTTCCAAGATAACCAAAGCCGCAAGTGACGCGGCAAGGGGAATCGGGGGGACATTCGGAAAAATCTCCGGCCTATTCCTATCCGGGGGAATCTGGGGAGCCGCCGCCGCCGTGATCGTCAAGGCGTTTTCATGGGCGTGGGGCAAAATCAAAGAGGGCGCAGAGCGGGCGGCGAAACGGGCCGAGCGCGCTTTCGCGGATAGCGTCACCTCGTTGAAAGACGGCGCGTCGAGCATTGAAAAGGCGTTCGACCAGACGAACACGGCCATAGACCGCGCAATATCAAAGTACACGACGATGGCGAACATCGTCAAGGAACTCACCAAGGCGGAAATCGAACTCGCCAAGCAACACGCGATAGCCAACGGCATGGACGTCGCAAGCGCGACCGCCGCCGCCACCGACCTCTCCGCGCAAGTGGACTACGAAGCCGAACGCGAACGCTTGCAGAAGGTGATCGAACTTGAACAGAAGCGCGTGGACGCGGCGAAGGACGCCGAGGCGAAGACCGCCGAAGTCGTCGCAAAGGCGACCGCAGACAAGGCCGCAGCCGAGGCGGACTTGCAGAAGAAGCGCGACGAGTATGTCGCGAGGAACGCACAGAAGGAACGCGCCGGAATGATGATGCAATCAACGGTCGGCGCGTTTTGGGTGCCGGGCGTGACGGCAGAGGAAGCCCGGAAGTCACGCGAGGACGCCGCGCTCGATTTCGCAGAATCCGAGGAAGGGAAGAAAGCCGCCGACAAGGTGAAGCAACTGAAAGACATCCTCGACGGAATCAAGACGGACGAAAAGGCCGTGGCCGACCGCGCCGACGCGGAGGCGAAGATCGCGGAAGCGCAAAAAGCCCTTGAAGTGTTGGACGTGAAGCGCGAGGCGCGGGAACTCGCCATCGAGAACGAGATCGCCGCCGAGGTTGCGGCAGACCGCAAGGCACAGGCCGAGAAGGACAAAGCCGAGGCCGAGAAGAGAGCCGAGGCCGAGAAGAAAGCCGCCGAGAAGGTTGCAGCCGAACGCGCCCGGCTTGACGCACAGGAAGCCACCAGGCGCGAACGCGAACGGCAAGCCGAACTCGCGGCGCGAATCCGCGACCACCAGAAACTTCTCGCCGAGGAACGGCAAGCCGATAGCAAGGCGCAAGCCGGAATAGCAGCAGCCGAAAGCAAACTGCAGCAAGCGTGGGGCTGGTACAGGGACAAAAACAGCATGGCCGCGCAAATGGCCGAGGAAAAGGCCGACGCGCAAGCCCGCAAGCAGTTTGAAAAGGACTTTGAACGCCTGAAAGACCGCCGCCGGGACTGGCGCACCGCCGAGAACCTATCCGTCGACGAAGAGGCCGTCCGGCGTGTTGGACTTGCCCGCGAGGAAAAGGCACGCGCCGAGGAATACGCACGTGAGACGGCAGAGAACACGCGAGAACTTGCCGAGAAGTTGGACGAACTCTTGCAAGTAAAGGGGTGACGACGCCGGGCGACAGGCGGCGACGATCCAGAACGAGACGGCGACCCGGACAGGGACGCCGCCTTGCTTTTTTCAGATTGCGACGGGCGCGAAGCCGGGGACGGCGGGCGCGGACACTTTCGGCACGTCGTCGAGATCGAGGACGGCGGCACGTTCGACCGCGACGGGCGCGAAGCCGGGGACGACCGCCGCGAGGTACTGCCAGACGGACGCGGCGACGCCGGGAAGCCGAGATCGCGCTTGCCTATTGCCTAACGGGAAAGACCACAACCGCCAGTGGTAGTTTAGTGGTAAATACCCACGGAAACACGCGGAAACGCGCGGAAACACGCGGAAGAAAATATCATAATTCGCCGTTTTTTCGTCTATTTTGCCGCGTTGCGGCGTTATCCCATTTATGGTATAATTCAGAACTGCCACCACCGCTTTTTGTTCCACGTGGAACATTTGAGCCAATAAATACAGGGGTGCGGCGAATGTCGCCCCCTAAAATTTTTTCACTTTTTTTCGTTTGGGGGGTTGCGTTCGGTGGTAGTTTATGATATAATACGCGGCGTCAAGGGAAAGAAGCGAAACGAAACGAAAGCAAGCGAAAGCCCGCGACGAAACCAAAAACCAAAACGCCAAATGGAGGTCGAAGACCATGAAGCACGAAAACGAAACAACCGCCGAAACCACGGCAAGCCGCGTCAAGCAGACGCTGAACAACGCGGCCAACGAACACCCCCGCGCGAAGTACGCCTCGCGCCTTTACTCCGCCGAAGTGAGAGACGGCCACAGGCCCGGAGCCGTCGTCGTCAATCTCTTGTGCTACTACGAGCGCGAGATCGCCAGACTTACAGGCGAACTGAAGAAGGCCGTCGGCAAGGCCGCGACCGTTGCGCCGATGATCGAGAGCATGGACGGCGAGACGGGCGACTGGCTTGTCACGTTCGCGGCATGAGAGAGGGGGACGGCATGAACACGAAGACCAACACGAAGCCGACCGCCGCCGAGATCGCCGCCGCCGTCGAGAGGGAACGCCGCCGCGCCCCGCTTGACAAGCGCGACTGGAGCGACAAGACCGCCGACCGATTCGTCGAACTAACGGCGGACATTTACGCCGCCGACAACGACGACACCGAGGTGGAAGCCCGCCGGGGCTTTTCGATAGTCTGGAACGCCAACGGCGCGTGGCGCGTCGAGGTGAAACGGGGCCGCGTGACGCGGCTTGCCTAACGGGAAAGGAGCGCGACACATGGGCAAACAGGCGAAACAGGCGAAGCGGCGCGGCAACCATGCCGGACGGCTTGAACTTCGCGGCGACAAGTGGCTGGCCGTATGGATGGTGAACGGCAAGCGGAAGAGCCAGACGACAGGCGAGACGGACAGGGAAGCCGCCGAGAAGTGGCTCGCCCGGAAACTGGAAGCCGTCAGGACTTCCGACGGCTTGCGGCAACTTGACAAGGACGCCGACACAATCCGCGAAATGCAAAAGACGGTACTCGGCGCGAGGCTTGCCGAGATCGAGGCGCAGAAACAGGAACTGGCCGACGGCCTTTCCGCCCTGCGATTCGACGAGGCGTGGGAAGCGTACAGGCGGACGCCGAAGCGCAAGGCCGTCACGCCGCGAACGCTTGAAAACATGGAGCGGAAGTTTGCGACGTTCAAAGACTGGATGGCCAAGCACCACCCCGACGTTGCGGAACTGCGGCACGTCACGCCGGAGATCGCCGCCGAGTACGCCGGGGAGAAGCGCGGCGAGTACGTCCCGGCGTCATACAACATGGTGCTGGCCGCGTTGCAGCAGATATGGACGACGCTTGCCGCCGAGATACGCGCCACCGTGAACCCGTGGACGCGGGAACACCTGCCGAGGCTTGACGCGCCCGAAAGCGAACGGCGCGACATTACCGACGAGGAACTCGCCCGCATATTCGACGCGGCACGGCGCGAGATACCGCCGCTCCACTATCTCTTCACGGTCATGCTTTACACGGGCGCACGTCTGGGGGATTGCGCGAAACTGGAATGGCGGAACATCGACCTCCGGCGCGGCTTTATCACAATCATGCCGGAGAAGACAAAGCGGTTCAAGACCCGCGTGAAGATCCCGATTCTGCCGCCGCTCCGGGCCATGCTTGAAGCATACCCGGCGGACAGGCGCGAGGGGTATGTCATGCCGGACATGGCCGCAGAGTACGAGGCCGGGCGACTTTCCGACAAGATAACGCGCTTCTTCGCGACGAAATGCGGGATCGAGACGAGCAAGAAGACGGACGTCGGCAAGCGGAAACACGCCGTGGTGACGGCGCACAGTTTCCGGCACACGTTCATCAGCAAGGCCGCGAACGCGGGCATACCGTTCGCCATTGTGCAAGCGATTGTCGGCCATTCGACCGCGAAACAATGCCGTCACTACTTCCACGAAAACGAAGACGCGACGCTCCGCGCTTTCGCCGCTTTCCCGACGGCGCAGACCGCGCCCGCCCTGCCAGATCGCACAGGCGGCGACGCGGGCGACGTGATCGAAGCCGAGGTCGTCGAGGTGACGGACGCGACGGCGGAAACGCGCCGGGCCGCGCTTGAGGCCGCGCTTGCCGAGATCGTGCAGCACGGCGACGAGGCCGAGCGCAGAGCGACCGCCGCGAGGCTTGCACAGGCGGCAAGCGAACTCCAGAAGGGAGCGACGGCCAAAGCATGAGAGCAGAGGCGCACAGGACACGGCACGGACGGCCCACGGCGCGTTTCGTTCGCCCGGACGGAAGAACACCCGCCCGACACGCGGACGCGCCACGCGCCGTTTTTGCCCCCTTGCGCGAAACGCCGCGCCATGCTATACTATCCACGTTTTTCGGCAAAGCCGACGGGAAGTCGAAGACCCGAACCGCGAACCCCAAAAAACAATTTGCGCCTTGCGCCATCGGTTTACCCTTCGCGGGTATCTTCGACCCGGTGACGCAGGGCGTTTTCCATACATGAGGTCGAAGACATGAACAGGAAACAGAAGACGGCGGCACAGGCCGCGACGAAGACGAACGGCGGCGCACATGGCGCGGCCAATGGCAACGGGACGTGGCGCACGGCCACGCGCAAGGGCGAACGGGTACTCATCGACCCCGCCGGGCGTATCATCCACGGCACGGCGCAAGAGGTACGCGACGCGGGCATGACACCGCACAGGCGCGGCGCACTTGCGCAACAGATCGAATGGACGCGGCACACCGCCGACAGATTCGGCTACACGCCAGAGCAGACCGCCGAGGCCGTCCGCGAGAAGCGGCGCGAAGCCTTGCGCCAGAACGACGGCGACGCGGCGACCGCATACCGGGCGCACATGAAGCCGGAACTCGGCATCGTCGCAGAAGCCGCCGCCCGCTACATGGGGCAGACCGTCGAGGCGTTTATCGCCGACGCGGTGGACGCCGCCGTTCGCAAGGCAATCGACAAGGCGGAACGCGACGCGGGCGAACCCGGCGTCGGCTTGCCTATCACGCGCCACGAACGCGCCGCGCTCGACAGGATAAAGCGCGACAAGGCGCGGATACTTGCCGAGCAGAAGCAGAGGCGGGCCGAGTTTGACACGGCACAGGCGGCGAAGATCGCGAAGCGCGAGGCCAGGGCGACGGCATAACGTTTTGAGAAACAAGAAAGGAAAAAACCATGTACAAAGACACCACAGAAGAAGACGGACTGCAGGAAACAGCCGCATACATCGAGGTCGTAATGCCCGACGGGAGCCGTTCAACATCCAACCTTCGACAACTACACGTCGACGCGATAAAAGCCGCCACGCAAGACGGAGACAACCCCGCCGACGCCGTTGTTCGACTAATTGAAACAGGCGAGGGCGCGAACGCAATGGCAAGGCGGGCAATGTTTGTGGCAAATCTGAAAAGAACATCCCCCGAAAATTGATTGACGACACGGAAGGACGGCCAAGGCCACAGGCGGACAGGAACGAACCCCGGCAAGGGCAACGGCACATGATCGCGAAGCAGACGAACCACGGCAAGGCGGCGAACAACACCGCGACGGCGACCGCGAGAGCGGCCACGGCGAAGCCCTGCCGACGGACGGACGCAAGCGCGACGGGCCGGGCCGGGGACGTTCCCGCCGCCGACACCGCAGAGAAGGAGGCGACCGTGCAGACGAACAACCAGAGGCCGGACACGTCCGCGCCGCTTGCGGCCAAGCGCAAGGCGACCGCCGCGAGGCGCAAGGAGAAGCGCAAGCAGCGCGAGGCCGCGTCACGGGCGGCGGCACATTGGGCGAAACAAGGCGTACCACGCGAAAAGCGCGACTGGCTTGATTTTTGATTTACCCACTTGCGCACAAATGCGCTCGTGTGATATAATACGCTCGTTTTCATTTTGCGCACCTTGCCGCGAAGTTTAAGAGCAAGGCGTCAGCCCGGACACGTCAGAGCCGAGGCCCTGAGTAATGGCGGGAACGCAATAAAGCCATTACCCGCGAATTGAACACGCGGTCAAGTTGCCAGAAGCGGAGGCAGCGGTAGTACGGACGCCGACAGGCGACCGAAGCGACCACAACACCAAGCCCGAAACGGGCAAGGAGTCCGCAATATGGCAACGAAAGCCAGAACCACGGCGAGAGGCAAGGCGACAGTACCCGTCCGCCCCGCCGTCATGTCATGCGGCGACGCCGCCGCGCTTTTGAACATAACCAAAAGCACCCTGCAGTACCACATCCGGCACGGACGTATTCGCCGCGCCACAATCCCCGGAGCGAAGAAGAGCCTCGGCGTGATCGCCGCAGACGTGCGGGCGATACTTTCGCCCGTTGCGAAAGGGGGAGCGAAGTGAACGCCGCCGCCCGCCAGTTAGTGACGGCGACACTTACCGCCGCCGCCGCGCTTGACCCGACACTCACCGCCGACAGACAGGCCGCAGCCCTTGACGCGCTCGAAGGGAAGACCATCGCCGGGATCGTGAACCCCGCGCCCATGCCGCGCATACTCTCGACAGAGCAGACGGCGGAACTCTTGCACATTTCCAAGGACAGCGTCCGCTACTACGCACGGCGCGGACATTTCCGCCGCGTTTACACGGGCGAAGGAAAAAGCAAGAAGGCCATCGGCTATTCCGAGCAATCCGTCCGCGCCTATCTGGAAAAGATAACAGGCGACCGCCCGCAACCCGCCGAAAGCACGGTCGCGTGATCGCGACTTGCGCCAAACATCCACCAACCAAAAACGAAAGGCTTGAACCATGAACCAGAACGAACACGAACCCGCCCCGGCCACGTCCGCGACTCCGACCGCAGAGCCGACCGCCGCGACCGAACCCGCGCCGCAGATCGTGGAGAACCGCGACCTCGCCGCCGCCGTTCCTGCAACCGCCGACGCGCCGGAGCCGACCGCGCCATGTCGTCGCACCACCCGTCAATTCGACCTTGGGGACGGACGGCGGCTTGTCGATATGCGCACCACGTCCGGCCCCGTTGAAATCATCCCGGAGGCCCCCGGCGTGAACTTCGACGGCTTGCCGACCATGAGCCGCGACGACGCCATCCGCGCCGCGCTCGATTTAGACGGCAGCGACGCCGAGCGGCTTGCGCTCATTCGCCAGATCGTCGAAACCCCGGACGCGGCCAACGTCCGCCAGATCGCCACCGCAACACACTAAACCACGCAGAAGGCCCGAACATGAACAACCCAGAAAACACCACCGACCGTTGCGAAAAATGCGCCCGTTGCCTTTTCGCCATTTCCGAATTTGTGCCGGACGCAAACGCACCCTTCACACCCGGCAATAGCAAGCCCCGCGTCCCCGGCTACCGTTGCCACATTTCGCGCCCCGGCACGAACGGTTTTCCGATAGTCCGCGCCGACGAGTTTTGCGGAATGTTCACGGACGCGAAGACCCGCAAGCAACCCCTCGCCCGTCTTCTCACTCCGCTATTCGCGACGGCGGACGGCCTGACGCTTTCGACGCGCCCGGAGGCATAGATCATGGGCGCGAACAGGCAGACGCGCCGCCAACGGCTTAAACTGGGCATGACGCCCGGCGGCGAATTGTGGAATATGTCACGCCCGACCATTCGACGGCTTGAGGCGTTTCCAGAGGCAGAACGCCGCGTCATCATCTTCGCCGCCTTGAACTATTTTGTTTTAGGCAAGCCGGGAGACGAGCCGCCGACCATGCCAGACCCGAAGGACAACGCCATGCTGCAGGAACTTATCAGCGGAAAGCCCGCAGAAACGGAGGCCGCCAATGGCCTATAAATCAAAACTTGAACGCTTCGACATGGAACGCGGCGACGTGCTATCAGTCGAAAGGGAGATGGCCAAGGGAATAACGAAACTCGGCGAACAGATCGCCGGGCCGATTCTTTTCAGACTATACACATGGTTCGCCGGAGAGCCGGGCGACGCGCCGCCGGAAATGGCCGACCCACGCGACAACGTGTTCCTTGCCATGCTCATAGAACACCAGAGGAAAAACGCCGCCCGCCGTGCCGACTATCTGGCAAAGCAACAGAGCAACGCCAACTCACGGTGGCACAAAGAAGATGCCAACCAATGCGACGGCATACCACCGCATACCACGGCACAAAGTAAAGATAAAGAAGAAGTAGAAGAGGAAAGTCCCAAAGGGAAAGACTTTCCCTCTTCTACTACGTCCCAACCGCCCAAAGGCGGACACGCGGGCGACGCGCCCGCACACGCCGCTACGGGGGACGGCTTGAACGCCGCCCCGTGCGGCACACGGACGGCCACCCGCGTTGCATACATAGACCCGGAATGGGGGAGCCAGATAGACGCCCGGACGTTCGACGAGGCGGAACTACGCGCCCGCCCCGTTTCGTTTATGCTTGCCGCCATAGGTGAAGAGGGCGACCAACGGACGCGGAACGCGCTCACGAAAGCCGTCGAGGAATTAGGCCCGGACACGTTCGCGGAAACGTGCTGGCGTTTTGTCGCCGACATGGTACAGGCCGAGAACGCCTACGCCGCCGCCGCGACCAAGGCGCGGGACAACTTCGCGAAGAAGTACGGCGACGAGGCCGACGCGAAACTTCGCGCCCAGATCGAAACCGTTGCGGCGACTGGAAGCACCAACAGGGCAAACGACTGGTTCGTCATTCCGTGGCAGAAATGGCGAGACTTTCAGCCGGGCCGTTTCCTCATGTCCGCGATAAAGGAAGCGAAACTCGCGGCGGGCATACCGACCAAGCGGAAGCCCAAGCGGAAAGGCGGCGACGAATGACGGCCACAGGACGCGCCAGAACGCCCCACAAGGCGTTGCAACCACGGCAAGGGAAAGAGACGCCCGGAACGTGCGGAGCGCGTACAGGCGAACGTGGACGCCACAGGCGCGAACGTGGACGCCTTGCGCCGACTTCGACCCGCCGACCCCCGGCCCCCGTAGGTACTGTCAGCGACCCCGCCCTGCG
>Ga0326512_10002135_pt1 | contig 14678 bp, 15 predicted proteins | sample 1_2617_0518_D_FD_203652 | JGI IMG/M metagenome (GOLD analysis project Ga0326512, IMG submission 203652) | Bovine rumen microbial communities from UC Davis, California, United States - 1_2617_0518 | ecosystem: Host-associated > Mammals > Digestive system > Stomach > Rumen | place: USA... | reverse complement strand
TGACGAAGTAATTCCCATCTCCTTTAAGGATTTCTGATATTCTGGATTATCAAGCATTTCTTCTTCAACCCATACACCACCGATAGGATAACGCTTTTTAATCTTTTCGTCTTTTGGCTTTGGAATTCCGATAAATGTTTCATCTACTACGTCAGTCCAACGACCAGAAACGAGGTCATTCAAAGCAGTGCTGATGTCGCCCTCTTTTGTGATGCCAAACTGTGCAGAAATCTGGTCTACATTGTAAAGACTGCTATTTACACAAATCTGCAACTTTTTCAAGGCTTCACGATATGACTGCTTACAATTTGTAGCAATAAGCTTAAGACCTTCCATCTTAAAAGACGACGGAATAGTAGCCCAAAGATTCTCTGTTTCCAAAATATGACGTAAATAGAACATTACGTCCATTACCGTTGCGGTGTTCAACTTGAACTCGACACCACAACGAGAAATCAATGCGTCGAACTTGGAAAGTTTCTTTGCGTCTTCTTCCATAGAAGTAAAGATAAAATATACATTATTTCTTGGACTTTCGATAGTTTTAAGAAGTGCCTGAACTGCGTCTGCCGAAAGTTCCTGTGCCTCTTCAATCATCATCACCCAGTTACCATCAATCATAGGTGGGTAATTTACGTTGTCTACAAGCTTACGAACTTCGTCAATAGTACCGTTTGTTCCACCATTGAACATAACGGTGTTTCGACCCCAAGTTTCGTTTTCGATAGATTTACAAGACACACATTCGCCACAAGGGTTTCCGTTTTCGTCTTTGTTTTTACACTGAATAGTTTTTGCAATAATCTTTGCAATAGTAGTCTTGCCACAGCCGAACTTTCCACCAAGCCAGATAGCGTTTGGAATAGGCTTGTTTGACTGCTTGATATTCTTAAAATAATTTACTACTTCGTCCTGACCATAGAGGTCGTCGAGTTTCTGTGGACGCTTTGTAATAGTCCATTGATTTCCACTAAGAGCATTTCCTGATTCTGTCATTTTATTAGTCCTTTATTTAACGGTTTTATTGTATAGTTATATTAATCCGTCCAGTAAGAAAAATAGAAATGGTGGACTTCTTATTATACTATTTACCCCCACTATGAAACTTTGCCCAATTAAATTTCAAGGCTTTTCTTATGTTCTTAAACTTTTTAACAGAGCCATCTGCTTGAAATACCGACACTTCACCAGTGTCTTCATTTAATTCTATTCTTTGTCCGGTCAATTTATTACGGATTTTTAAAATCTGTCCGTTCATCTGTTTAAGAAACGTTAAGGAGTCTGTTTCCCATAAAGTTACCTTGTATGTATTTTGACCTACTTTTTCAACCATGTTATATTATCCTTGTCAGTTTCTACTGCGTATTCCTCAAAAAATTTACTTCTTACAATTGTTGGCATACAACTTTTTACAAGTTCAAGCATTGCCATTGGAGTCGGTTCCATATCCCATTTGAAAGTACTATTAAACTTGTCAACTTCATCATACAACTTACCAGTAAGACCGTCAATTTCGTCATCGTTGGTCAAAGCTCGTTTATACGCCAATTCACGTCCAACTTTTTCATTAAATACGTCACGTGGATGAACTTTCGCATAACCAAATCGGTAGTCTGCCATAATCTTATTTTCCATGTCTTTCTCATAAAGACAAATAACACATTCTACAAGATAAGGCTTACCATTCTTTTTATAAGTCTTATATTCTGTTTTCTTGACCAAAGGTTCAAGATTTTCAGTCAAGTATCTTGTAGGTGCGTATTTCCAGGAATCTTCCCAATCCTTCTCCACTGGTCTGCTACGCATATAATTTCTTTGATTTTCAAGTAGTTCTTTCACTGTATCTGTAAAGTTCATATTTTCTCCTTCAAGCCTATTAAAATTGCTTTCCTTGAGTTTCGTGAAGTCCGTTTTTAAGTATTCTTACACCATTATAAGTGTCCAATGTTTGTCCGTACTTTTCAAGCTCTTCTTGAATTTTCATTAATAGTTCAGATGGCTTATTAAAATCGTCTATAAGTTCATCGATTGCTTTTTCCAATTCTGACTTTGTTAATGTCAAAGTTTTAGTATTTACACAAATTTCTTTTATTTGTTCGTCCGATAGTCCGGCTTGTTTTTTGATTTTTAGCAAACCTGAAGCCGTTTTCAAAATTACAGCTTTTTCTTGTTCTTTATATTCTTTTGCTTTATCTAGCGTTAATAAATCATCTAGACTATTATAAGAGCCGATTAATGTAAAAGCATTCTTATCTAAAACACCGATAGCCGGCTCATTTGGCAAGAGGACTTCTGTCCCTAAGACAGAAGATAATTCTTTTTGCATTTTATCTGAATACTCGTAATTAAAAAATCCATCATACCCAAGGTTTTTAAGAATGTCCAAAATCTCTGACCTTTTAGTATCTCCCTTTAATACATACGACCAGTCTTCTGTTTTTAGCCTCTCAATAATGTCATAGTTCAACCACGCAACATCATTTTCAATAGCGTATTGTTTCAACTTATAAAAATCTGTGTCACAATTTGCATTAAATACATCTATACCCGTTTTTAAGACAAACTCGCTTACATTGCCACCATCTTTTGCATAAAAATATGCATAGATAGGTTGGGTTGTAAGGTATGACCAACCTTTGAAAATTGCTTTACTAGAATCATAGTCTTTAATTCGTCCTTGATAGTATCGCCTATACAAGTTCTTATGTTTTTGCTCGTCTAAAATCATAATTTACCCCAGTTTTTGATGACATAGTGAGCGAGGTCATTTGCTTCATTTATTCGGCTTTCCGCAATCTTGAAATAATTGTCATCCAGTTCAATTCCAATAAAGTTTCTGCCAGTATTAACTGCCGCCACACCAGTGCTTCCAGAACCCATACAGTTATCCAAAACTACATCACCTTTATTGGTAAATGTCTTTATAAGATATTCCAAAATTTCCGTAGGTTTTTGGGTCGGATGAAGTTTTCCTTTCCTATTAGGAACAACGTTAAATTCAAGAACATTCGACGGTTGAACCCAATCGGGGTCATACTGTTTCTTAACCTTGTCCAGCTTCAAATGATTACTGTCGCCACAATAATGATTATAATTATAACACGCTTTACCTACTCCTTCCCTGGGCTTCATAATTGGATTATAAGTAGGTTGTTGTCTGTAAAAAACGCAGATTTCCTCATAATACCTCATTGGTTGAAATTTAGAAAATGCGCAACCTGTTGGGACATTCTTTTTCCAAATAAGTTTATACCTAAAATTGCTCCTGTTACTATTTATTAAGTCAACTGTAAATAAACCACAACTAAAAAGTACGATAGCCCCATTATCTTTAATAAGACGATTATAGTTATCCCACAGTTTATCAAAAGGTATTGTTTTATCCCAGTCTATTGTTCCGGACTTTAACATTCCATAGGGAGGGTCACATAGTATTAAATCAACGCTTTTTTCTGGTAACGTTTTCATTATTTCTAAGCAGTCACCTTTATAAAGGGACGGAGAACTTAAAAGAACATGACCTTCCTTAATCATTAATTGTTCGTTCAATTCTTGATGCCTCTTTTAGTTTAATTAAAAAGTTCTTATCATTATTTATACATATTAAAGTTTGGCTCATCTCATCTATTTCTTTTTGCCTTATAAAGACAACACCATTTCTAAGTCCACATTGATGTTTTGCTTCAAAAAGACCGTCTTGTGAACGGTTATAGGGATTTATCATTTTTCCGTTTTCGTCGAAAAAATGGTCTCCTTTAATTTCATATAATTTACCATCTACCTCAAAGTCTGGAAAGTAATAATGAGTTTTACCATTATAAACGTATTCAAACTTTTTTAATGACCTCTCTATTTTCGAACCGTTTGACTTATGAAATAAATAAAATACTAATTCCCAGAAACTGTCAAATTTAACATTATCAAAATAGTAGATTTTTCTATGGTTTAAAGAAAAATCTTCTGTTTGACAATAATACTCTACACCGTATTTACTTAAACACGTTTGTTTCATTTTGTTCATAATTTCTTCTGATTGAAATGGGTGCTCTACATTATATCTTTCTTTTAGCGTTTTTCGACATTTATCTTGAAATTCTTTTAACATAAGATTCGATTCTACGCCATACTTTTCAATCATCGTATTCTTTACTTTTTCCCTAAAATTTTTATCTTTACATATATTATCTACACCATACTTTTTGATACAAGTTTCTTTTATTTTATCACGAGCCTCTTTCGAACTAAAAAACGCTTTACAACCATACTTCCTTTGATTTGTTTCCTCTATTTTTTGTTTTATAGTTTCATTCTTTGATGGGCATGAATAACCATATTTTTCAATGTTTGCTTTTGCTACTTTTTCTTTAAAGTATTGGCTCTTCATTGGGCTATCAACACCGTATCTCTCTATCATTGTCTTTTTACGTTTATCTACTATTAGTTTCTTTTGTTCATCAGTTTTATTATGAACAGTTTTCCTTAACTTTTCTACGGTAGACTCCAATTTCATTGGACTATCAACCCCATATTTTTCTAGCCAAGTTTGTTTAGTTTTTTCATTGCGTTCTGTCCAATCACGGTTTTTAGTCATTTCAATTACTTTTTGTAATTGGAAAGTGTTTTCTACACCATATTTTTCTAGGTTTGTCTTTTTAGTTAAGCAGGACATACATAAAAATAGTCTTTGTGAAACTTTAGAATTTCTCTTTTTTGCTTTACATTGTTTTCCACAATTATTACAAAAATAAATATACTCTGTATTATTTTTAATACACTCGTAGTCTTCCAAAGACTCTATAAAAATTTGATTTTGAGACGATTCGTCTAATTGATTAGTCTGCATGATTAAGCTTCTCCTTAATTGTGTTAGATTAGAAAGAAGCTAGAGCTCCACCTCTGGCTTTTTTCGTTTTATATAATTAGTAGATAGCTTAATTAAGTAATACATAAGGGAGTATTAAAATTTACCGTGATTTTCAAAGACTTTTCTTATGATACCATGTCATATCAATGTTAATCAACAAAACCCCAAAGAAATAGTTCACTTCTACGGCTTTTTTTAAATCCTAATTTTCTGTAAAAGCCCTCGGCATTCTCAACAGACCATAATTCCCAGTATTCCTTGCCTTTCATATAATCCAAAACTACTTGCTTTCCGATGCCTTTGCCTAAAAGGTCTTTATTTACTTCCAAAATTAAAATATGTCCTATCTGTTCTTCTGGAAGCCTTTTTGCGATTACTGCAACTGGTTCGTCATTTTCGTCATAATAAATAGAATATTTTATCCAATTGTCGTCAGAGTAACAGTCATCATAGTCCAAATAATGTCTTATCAAAGGGTATTTTATAAGGTCAATATGACTTAAAAGGTCTGACGCTTTTTCCAAGTCTAAACGTTTCATAACTAATTAGATTATAAAGGAGGAAAATAAAATTTACCGAGATTTTCAAAGCCGCATGGATTTAAAGCACTCAATTATAAAACGTAAAATCCTGGATAATCAGGTAGAACTTGCTGGAAACCCAACTGACATCATTCGCATTCAGTTTAAAAAAAATGATGAGGGGGACATAGAATCACGTATCGTTTCCAAAGCCGACGTAATAAACGTAATTTTTCCTCCTCTAAAGGAAATTCCTATACGCAAGATTCACAAAAAGAAGTCAGACGGTTACATAAGTGAAGACGTTGGTTCTTATGAAATTACAAGTCTTGTAGGTATTGCCAGTGAAGACGATACAAACTATCAAGAGAAGTTCAAGCTTTACTTTCCACACAATATAGACTTGAACGTAGGTGACTACCTTATACGTGTATTTTTAGACCCGGACGTAAAAGACCCTATTATTCTTGTCCTTAAAGTTTCAGAAGTATTAGGAACGTTCACCCATTCTATGCTTTTATGGGAAACTTGTATCTGCACATTAGACGTAGAGGACATTCCACCAAAGCTGTCAAACGTAATCGGTTCTATGGCAGAAAGACGTTTACACATAAATTTCTAAAAATTTTTACGAATTTTCTTTAAAAAGGTGAATTTTTTTGAAATTCCAGTTATACATATTATGAGGGGTAGGTAGGAAATTTAAATTCTGAATTTTTAATTCTAAATTTCTATTTTTTCTAAATTTTGATTTGAATTCTAAATTTATATATGGGGTAAAAATCCTCTATTAATATCTTAAAGAATAAGGAAAAATAGACATGATTTATTTGAGTAAAGCAGAAGTAGAATACAAACTGACAGATTTACCTTTTATAAGTGAATTAAATTATCAAGAATATGAAAATAACGTAGAATTCACTATTAACGACGAAATGACTATTCTATTTCCAGTAGAACACAAGAAACTGCATAATGCAATAGACCAGATAATTATGACTGGTCATTACCTTTACGGCAAGAATCCAGAGTTCAGAAAAGCATATCGTGACATTTATGACGGAAGGGAGTTCAACATTAACTACCGAACTGTAAACGAAGGACGGCTTTTATTTACAAAAGATTTGTTCCATCTATTTCTTTACGGAATTGTTACGGCTTCCTACATAAATACGCTTCCAGATAAGCCAGTTCATTTCTTTGCAAGACCTATCTGTGACGAAAAGAACCCTTCTTTGGAACAGTTTATGAAAGACGAGCACGAAATAGACAAAAAATACCGAAGAATGGACGGAACACCTTTCTATAACTACATTATGAAGAAGTCTTTTATCATGCCATCTAATAATATTGCATTTTCGCAAGACATAAACATTTGCCCTATTTCGGACATTATTCACGACGTAAAAAGTATTTCTGAAAACATAAACCGACTGGCAACCTATGTATTTAAGAAAATGGTAAATTCTTCCATTGTAGAAGATTCAAACTTTTGCAAAACATTTATTGACCCTTCTTGGTCGCCTTATCTAAAAGCAAACTAAAAAACTTGAAGCCCTGTAAGAAATCTTACAGGGTAATTTTTTATATGGTTATAATATTTTCTGGAAAGGACTAAAAATAGATGTTTAATCCAGAACTGAATGTTTTATACACTCGTGAAAAATTGACATTTTACATTTTTTACAAGTCAAATAAATTTGGACTTATTGGTGTTTATTTTTACGTCAGTAGACTTCTGAAAGTCGGTATTAAGCCTTTCATAGTAAGTAAAAACAATGAAAAAAATTTTCAAGGCATACATAAAGCTAATCTTAAAGAGCTACTGTTCTGGTCTAAGCTTTATAATAATGGTCAACTAAAATTTAACTTTTCAGAAACGACAGAAAACGAAATAGAAAGAATAGTAAAGAAATTTCAAAGATGAAAAATGTGTCTAAAATCTACAAGTTCTGTAAGGAACTTTCACAGAAATCTTACATTTTGATTCTAATTTTCAATGATTTAGGTGTAACATTAGTCGAACAAACTGATAATACACAAAAGACCTTTAATACTTATGTAACTACACACGACCTTTTTAATCCGTCTTGGTCGATAGGTGATTTCAAAGATAATTGTGTTCAAAAACAGAATATTTCAAAAGGTGAATTAATGATTTATTGCCGCCAGAGGATTGAAATTAATGCAGACTATCGAAGTAAAATTAACCAGGCTTGACGATAATTACAATTTTATATATCCAATAGAAAAAATCGAAACAAGCATTAAATTGTACTCTCTATATGCCGAAAATAATAAAGACCTTTATGAGCGGCAGTATTTTTTCTTGTTCCAGAAAGAAGATAAAGAACTATCGTATGTAAACTTTTATACATTGGAACAATTTTCAAGTATCAACAGAGACACAGACGTGATTTCAACAACAAGTGAAATAAGAAAGTCTTAAAAATACTTGAATGATAACTTTCATATTGCCAACCTGAAAGAAATTGTTGAATGGTCAAAGTTGTATAACAATAATAAAATAAAAATAAATATTAACGAATTATCCAAGATTCATTCCGACTTTTTATCACTTAGCAGGGTAAAGTAAAAAATGGTTATAATATGACGAGTGTAATGAGATAAAAGATTATGAAACTTGAATTAAATACATTATACGCTTACAAGAACTTTAAAGACCATTTCTATTACTTCTTTTATGAAGATTCAGAAAACCACTTATTTGAAGTTGCTTTTTATGTAGGTTTTGTCAGTAGAAGACCTAACTGGGTTAGAAACGAAACAACTTTAGAAAATGCTACTGAATCCATGTCAAATGGGGTTTGGCATAAAGCAAATTTGAAAGAACTAAAAGAATGGGCAGAGTTCTATAATGACGGAAGCTTAGATTTCAGCAAATGGAATAAAAACGACTGTAAAGTTTCTATACAGTAAACAGGGTAAACGCTTAAAGGGTTATAATACTAAAGCATAGAACCAGAGGTTGCTTATGAAAAACAATTACTTTTTTACAGTTGGTGCACCTATAACCGAAGAACGTAATTTTATTTTGTTCTATAAAGAACATTCCTTGACGAAAGAATCACTTTCTGCTGGTATTCTTATTACAGAATCCGGCGAAAAATACCCATTATTCCCATTAAGTGAATTAAAGAAATACCTTTTTGACCACAAATGGACGGTGCTATATGGTGATTCAATCAAAATGGAAAACGACGACGAACTTACAGACTTTATTCGTTCAGAAGAAATTCCAGTTATGGAAACCGACGAAGAATTTGACAGATTCTTGGAAGAATACTATAAGGTTCATTCTACAAATTCCAACAAAAATCAAGCGTAAACCTAAAGTCTACCATTCAGAACTAACTAAACATGGCAGAAGAAAAACAACCAGTAAAAACATTTGCACAAATAGAAAGTGAAGCCGCCGAACAGTTGAATACATTTGTATTTGTAATCTTTGTTCCGAACCCTAACACACACGTTTTAAGGATTTGGATAGACGGTTCTGAAGAAGAAACCATTATGGACGTAAACCGATTTTTGGACATAATCGAAAAAACTTGTGGCTACGACGCAAGAAACAAATTAGCCTATGCTTGCAGTGAATACGGAATTCCATTCATTTACGACCGTCAGAAAAACAAGCTTAAAGAACTTAGCGAATTACCAAAAGAACAGGGAATAAAATTTACGGCTGATTATCATAAACAGTATGAAAACGAATCGGCAGACCCTTACAGCGTCAATAACTTTTTTAATGCTTCTTTGAAAGCAACAAAAGGCTTGAACAACTTTGGTCTGCCGGATTTTTCACCTAAAAACATTAGGTTTTAGCCGTTTGAACTTGCATTTTCAGAAGACGTTTTTGCATTTTCAAACGCATTACACAATGCCCCAAAATTAAGCAGGGATGTGCAGGTGTCGTTATAAGAATCATCACCTGTCCCTTCAGTTCCACCAATAAAAACTGGAAGGTCGTTTGCTACGTCGTTTGCAGTTAATTTATATGACTCCCATGCTCCCTTTGAAGTTACCCCGTTGATTTTGAAAATGTGATTTGTCCCTTCAAGGAAGAAACACCCTGTACAAGTGCTACCCGATGTGAGTGCAGTAATGATGCCTTGTAAAATGGTCGTACAGAATGTATACAATCCAGGGAAATTGCTTGTCTTGTTCGTGTAGTATATGTCTGAACTACATTTAAAACTTATGCTCATATCTTGGTTGAACACCAGCTCTATTCCTGTTTGTGGTCTTCCGTCAATGCCATCCAGTAGTGTGGAACTTGTTCGGTCTTCCTCGCTAAGGGCACTGAAGTTCATCAGTACTTGGTAATTTGCTAGTTTGCCGGTAAAATACCGTGCCGTGTATCCGTCGCCTTCCTTAAAAGAATAAACGTGTTTATTTCCATTGACCGTGCTATTCTGGTAAAACCGATAGATATGATAGTCTATGTCGTTCTTGCCGTTCTGAACGGCGACCTGAACATTTTCAATATAATACCAGTTGTTTTTTCCAAGCTCAACCTTAAAGATTTCTGAACTACGTCCATTTATAGAAGTGTTGTCCTGAGACAATACACTTTTAAGCGACACGCCGGATTTGTTCGTTGCGATGTATACATTATTGTCGTTGTCACGTTTTTCATTTATGTAATAGGTATTATTACCGTTGTCCAAATCAATATGGATTTTCGCCTTATTGCTTGTGTCCGTGCCTGTTGCACTCGTATTATGTTCTATTTCTACTTTGTGAACACAAGACGGAACGTTGAATGAGAACAAAGGCTTTGTTGCGTTATCTGTTAACTCTACGCTATTGTTAGTATTATATACCGTTAAGGTTATAGGGTTATTCTCTGAATCTTTAAAAAAGATATCAGAATCAGGTATTGTGCTGTTGCCAAGTTTAACATGGTCGCTACTAAATGAAACGGTTCTGTAAGTATTATCAACCTCGTAATGTAGACCTTTACCGTTTATTGCATACTGGCATACTTTTGCAGGGACAGGGTTGTTATTCACCTTATTGCAGTTTGTCTTTACAGTATCAACACTAACCTTAGGGGTAATGACTTTTTTATACCTACAGTCAGAATCATTACTTATGGTATAGTAATTAGTGTCTTTAATTATCCTTGCCAAATTGCTCTTATTATTCGGCGTAGGTATAAAAATTACGTTATCTGCACGAAGTGAACTGTGAGTAAAACTTAACTGTGTAGGGTTGTTTATTATAATTGACATACTTTTTAGCTCCTTAATCCTTAATTACATCGTATAAAGGTCTTTATCCCCAATTGTCCAACCATCCTTAGGCTCAATTACTGTCTCGCCATTTTCGTTTATATTTATGATATAAAGCTGGCTCTGGTCAGTAACAGTAGACCTAATAGCAATAACATCTTTTACCTCCTTACATGGATAGAAATTACCATTTATATATGCGGAATGGAATGTAACCGTAAGGGTGCGTCCGTTACCAACGGAATTTTCAGTAGCGGTAAAATTATTAAGGGTGTTATAGCTTGTTGCACGTGGGTCATTTGCATAGTAAATGTCCAATTGGTTATCACTTCCATAAACAAACTTAAAGTTCTCAGAGCCGGTTCCACCATAGTATGAAACCTCTTTTACAGTTCCTATCGCAGTCCCTGAGTCTATACCATTATAGAATTGAATCTGTGCGTTTTCTGCGGTACTTTCAACAAATTCAAACTTTGATGCAAACTTGTAAGGAAAGGATTCCAAGGTCGCACTGAAATCAGGTGTTCCATTTTTACCAAAATAGTCAAAAGTCCAAGTAGTATGGTTTTTGTTCACCTCGGCTCCAGTGTTGGTATACTCTTTATTTCCGGTTTTATAATAGAGCTTTCTAAAACTTAGAATCTTATCAGTTGTCTTGTCAAGGTTATTTAATATGCTTACAAGGGTAGATTCATAGTCTGCTAAGCTTGCCAGATTGTTAATCAAGTCTATTACTACATTTTGTCCATAATAGAATGTTTTTCTATAGTTCGTCAAGAGTTCACTCGGTAAAGACAATTCAGTACCATCTAATAATACCGCATCCGTATAGGTTACATCAAACTTTGCGGCTGCCCAATTCATAAGTAATGTAATGTCATCATCTACTATAGACGCTTCATTATATTGGCTACCGTCTTCCTTTTTCAAGAAAGAAACCGCCCGTCCAAGGCTACTGTCTATGTTCTTAGTATATCCAGTAATAGTCCAGTTATTAACATTCTTAATGTAGTTGTCAACCTTACAAAGCTGACTTCCGGATGGAACGGTTAGTGTAAATTTTTTAGCAAGACCTTCAACTTTATTAAGACCTTCAAAATTGTAAGTCGAATAGTTGATATCGGATGTATCGAATGTAACAGTATGTGTCTTAATACCTACCAGTACCTCGACCGTTTGGCTTGAAGCAAGGTATTCATCAGACTCATTGTATCTGAATGATACGGTACAAGGTTTATCAACATACAATGTCGTAGGACTTGTATCAACTCCGGTTCTGTTTACGTCAAGCCAAGCATTTCCAGAGCCGGTTTGATACTGTAATGCACCGTGGTTGCCCTGGAATACTGCCGCAGCGATTTCTATTGAACCCCGTGTTTTATACGAAACACCTTCAACTGTAAAGTTTGTACGAACCAATGCATCAGTAGCTGCATCTTGCTTTCCAGTAAATGACCCGGACACTTCCTCACTGGCAAATCTACTGAATGTTTCTTTTCTACGAATGTAGATAGTATCAGTTCTTCCGATTGTCAGGTCGCTCGTTAAGTCAAGATATTTTGTTGAACTACCAATTCTGTATTCAAGACCATCTACCTTTTTTCTAACTGTACTTGTTGCAGATTCCAGCTCAAAATCTTGGTCAATTACAGGCGGTTCATTGTTATAAATTAATGGGACTTCAACCTGGTCAGAAGGATTTCGGTTTGTATCTTCATTGCCCTCAAAATAAACGAAACATGATTTTGTAGTATTAACGCCACTCGAATATACATTTGAATACTCAAAAACTACCGGACTGCTATCAGTGATTTCTTTTGGTTGTTCACTTTCACTACTATTAACAAATATTTTTCCACTAACGCTTTTGGCACTAATAGTAATCTTGTCAAAGTCTGTAGTAACAGTAAAATCTGTACCTAAAACCGGAGCGTTCTGGTTATATCTTGCTTCTAATATAAGGGGCGAAAAATGGTATGCGCTAATCTGCTTAATAGGCGTTTTATTAGTTACATTACCATTTTCGTCAGTTTCTACCTTTAACCAACAATCAAACAATTTATTATCAACAGACTTCAATTCCTGGGCGTTGTCGGAATACGTGTATTGTACGTCTTCAGCTTCTGATTCGACACCTTTATAAGTAACGGTGAATGATGCCCTATCAAAATATCTTTTGTATACGTTTCCAGTAGGCATAACCGTAAAGTTGCTCTGCTCTTTATCTTCTTTTTCTTCGAAACCAACATTCGGAGAGTAAGTAGCTTTTTCATAAGTTGTTCCTACCTTGGCTTCTTTTTTAGAAGTTTCCAACAAGTCGTACTTGCCAGTCTGACCTTCAACCTCATAATAGTATTCTTCTATAATGTCTACATCAGACGTTGACCATACAGCTTTTAATGATATCTCTGTTGTACCATTATTAATAAAATCACTTAATCTGATAGTATCATGAACAACGTAGTTTTCTTCACTTCCTGCGTCCAATACTACATCAGTAATTTCACTTGCTGGTGCCCAGCCCTTAAATTCATATCCGTCTGCATAAGCTTTACCAAGTGTTAATGGTAAATTACTTGTTTTAACAGATATGGACTGGTATTTAAACTGTGGATTAGCACCGTTTAAAAGACCATCTAAATAGAAATTAATAGTATAGGTATTTTCCTCCCAACGAGCATAGTATGTGCAGTCTTCATTTAAGTATCCAGTGCAACCCACGCTTCCTTCACCCAACGTTTCAAAGTTTGGTGTAGTATACCATCCCAAGAAAGTATATCCATCTTTTACAGGCCTAATAATCGTATTGTCGTCGCCCTTAGAAATATATTCGTGGGTTTCGCTTGGTATCTGTCCAGTACTCCAACTGCCACCATTAAGAATAAACGAATCATTGTATACCAATGTTTCGTACTTTGCATAAACAACTGGTTTGTCACTTTCAGGGATTGTAGAAATCTCATTATCTTTATTTTCGTCATAAAAGCAAATAAGCTTCTTGCCTGTAAATTTATTTTCATACAAGTCGTACCAAAGTTTTTCGCCAACTGTCTGGTTTTCTTGAGTACCGATTAAGTGGTCATCGTCAAAATTTTTAACAGTAACAGTAACACCAGTTTTAGGTGAGAAATTAACGGTATCATTAATTACAGTATTCTTTACAAGGTCTACCTTATTTATGATATTATCAATACTTAACGTAATTTTAGAATTGTCCCTATCCACCGTACCATATGTAGCAGTTGAATTATATCCTGCTTTTAAAATACCTGTATCGGTTATTTCGATGCTAAAATATTCAGTGAACCTTTTCTTCTGAGTTATAGTTTGTTTATCAATTTCAACATTGTAGGTAATGTTTTTCGTATAGATTTCTACGTTTTCTTCTATGTTAGAAATAACAACTTCATCATTGACACGGTGATTCTGGTCGGTATTATCGTTTGTTTCAAAGAAATCGCCAATAAAATCAGTAGGAATATGAATAGTAACCTTTGCCCCAATAGGTGCATTAATAGAGAATACACCGTCTTTGAAAGTAATAGCTTTACGAGTTTCAAATTTCTTCCCAAAAAGGCTTAGGTCATAGCTAAACCCTGTAATGTCATCAATACTACCTACATCAACAGTAACAGTCTTTTGAGGAATAGGAATATAATATCCTAGATTTCCATCAACTGAAACTTCAAGTTTCTCAGAATCAGACTCTGATAATTTAACCAGAAATGGACTTTTTTCTGCTTCATACTGGTTTTCATAAATGAAGAAATCTTTTGTCTCTTCCTTATAATTACCACCATTTAAGTCGTGAATATAATAATGGGGTTGGACGATTTTCGTACCATTAGTAGTAAATTCGTCTTGACCATATGTAATAAACAAAGGTGCTTCATTAGTCATTTCCGTGTATGTATGAAGTAATACATACTTTTGAGCTTCTGTCAAATCGTCTTTAATCAAAAGATATGCCAATATGTTGGAAATCTGTGAATCGTATGTACCTAATGTTTCTCTAATTGTGTTAGAAATCATGTG
>Ga0326512_10002133_pt1 | contig 14686 bp, 10 predicted proteins | sample 1_2617_0518_D_FD_203652 | JGI IMG/M metagenome (GOLD analysis project Ga0326512, IMG submission 203652) | Bovine rumen microbial communities from UC Davis, California, United States - 1_2617_0518 | ecosystem: Host-associated > Mammals > Digestive system > Stomach > Rumen | place: USA... | reverse complement strand
GTAATGATAAAAAACAGTTACCTCTCAAAATCTTAGCAAATTCATTTTTCGGTGGTTACGGTTCTCCAAACGTATTCCCATTCGGTGATGTTCTTGCTGCTGAGAAGACAACTTGTATTAGTAGAATGTCATTGCGTTTGATGATTAGTCACTTCAAGAGCATTGGATATGAACCAATCGTGGGTGACTCATTTACGGCAGATACACCATTATTCATAAAGTATGACATTAGCGGAGATATAGACATTAAGCCAATTTCTGAACTTATTGGTGAAACAGAAGTTGATGCGCTAGGTAGAGAGTATGACACTTCTGAGAAGTCTTATAAAGTCCTCTGTAGGAGTGGTTGGGTTAAGCCTAAGTACATTTACCGTCACAAGACAAATAAGCCGTTATACGAGGTTTCTGATGGTAATATGAGCGTTACAGTAACCGAAGACCATAGTTTATTCAATGATAAGCAAGAAAAGATTAAGCCTAGTGAGGTTAATGAAGATACGAAACTAGAGTATTATAAGGAAAATGTAAGTGATACGAATAGAAACTACAGATGGCTTAATCCAAAGAGGGCAAGAATAATGGCCAAGAAAATTCTAGACGGTACTATTGATAGAGTATCAATTGCATTATTAAATACAAACGATATTGAGTGTGTTGAAGCATTTTTGGATGAGTTCAAGTATATGCCCTTAAGGTCATTTACTAAGACTTGTCAAGCTGGAATAAACTATTTAAAAAATAAGATTAAACATGGGTAAGCAAAAATATAATACAGAAACGTTGATAGAAGCATCTAAAAAGTGCCATAATTCAGAATTTGATAATCTTTCTTATGAAAAAACTAAATATGAGAGTTATAACTCAAAAGTTACAATAACTTGTCACAATAAAGATGAAAAAAATAATGAACATGGTGATTTTCAAATATCTATAACACATTTGCTTAATGGTCAAGGTTGCCCAAAATGTAGATATTTGAAGTCTGCAAAAAGTAAACGTAGGAGTCTAAATGAAGTGATTGTAGAAGCTAATAATGTTCATGGAAATCTTTATAACTATTCTTTGATTAGGGAATATAAAAATGATAGAATAAAATATCCAATAGTATGTAAAAAGCATGGCGTTTTTTATCAAACTTTTAATAACCATATTAAGTTTAAACAAGGATGCCCAATATGCGGTAGGGAAAAGTGTGATAATGAGAGAAAAATGTCTTTTGAAGAATTTATAGAAAAGGCCAATAAACGCCATAACAATTTTTATACATATCATGATGATGAAATATTCAGAGATAGGAAAAAAGACACAAAATTAAAAATCACATGTCCAATACATGGAGATTTCGAGCAAACATTAGCAAACCACTTATATGGTCAAGGGTGCCCAATATGCAAAACATCTAAGTTAGAACAAGAACTAGCTAATTTCTTGGTAGAATCAGGAATAGAATATGAAAGTCAAAAAAAGTTTGATTGGTTAGGGAATAAGAGATTAGATTTTTATTTACCAAAATACAATATAGCAATAGAATGCCAAGGTGCTCAACATTTTATAGATGACCATTTCTATGAACCATTAGAAATTACTAAAGAGAGAGACAAAATAAAGAAACAACTTTGTGAAGAAAACAATGTAAGACTGTTATATTATAGCAACCTTGGAATCAAATACCCTTACAAGGTCTTTGAAAACAAAGACAAACTATTGCAAGAAATTTTAAATAATGAGGATTTAACAAAAATTTGTGAAGGATGAACACAATAACTACAAAAAACATAGGTTCAATAGATGAATACGTCTATGATATATCACTTGACGGTACAGTCGTTAATGCACTTGGAATGAATATAATTTCAAACACTGATGGATTCAATTTCCAAATGCCAAAGGAAGAAGACTTCCGTTATACTAAAGAACATCCATACATTTCAACTGGTGAAGGGCGTAACTCCATTAAAGGAAAAGAGTATACAAGAGTAGACGCTGACGTTGCTGAGTTTGAAGACCTATTCTTGAATAAACCGTACAACGGAGGCATCAATAAAATGGGTTTGGGAATAGATGAGTATTGCGACGCTTGTATACAATTTGCGAGAAAAAACTATGGAGATTTAATGCCAGATGGAAGCACAAAGAAAGTGGGTAATACAATTAAGTCACGCAAGATGAGTGGATACCTTGAGAAGTTCATTGACAACGGCGTTAATCTCTTGTTGAGGGGTAATGGCTCAAAGTTCTTGTCAGACTACTATGACTATATTGAGAAAATCTATAATTACCAAATTCCGATTAGGGATATTGCTTCAAAGGGTAACATTAAAAAGACAATTAAGGACTATGTTGCCGACTGTAATACACTAACTAAGAGTGGTTCAAAGAAATCTCGTCAAGCATGGTATGAACTTGTAATAAAGGAAGGCATTAATGTAAATGTGAGTGATACAATCTATTATATTAACACTGGTACCAAGAAGGGTCATTCTGATGTTAAGCGTGTAACGCATTATTATACATTTGATGAAAATGGAAACAAGGTTGAAATAACCAAGGAAGTTGAAAAACTATATAAGGAACAAGACAAGACACTGCCAGATTATGTAAAGAAAACTCGTATTGAACTTGCAAAGGAAAAATACGGTACTAGAACTTATGATGAGGATGAGATTATCCTCAACTGTAAGTTGGTTCCAAATGAGATACTTGACAAGGAGGAAGATGTCCTTTGCAGTGAGTATGAAGGACTTGAATATAACGTGGAAAAATACATTGACCAATTCAATAAACGAATAACACCATTGCTTGTATGTTTCTCAAGGGACATAAGGGATAAGATACTCATAACCAATCCAAAGGATAAGAAGTTCTTCACGGATGAAGAAGCAAAACTTGTTAGTGGACAGCCTAACAAGGAAGAAGACCAAGATACATATGAACAGTTGATGACACCAGAAAGGAAGGAGATAGAGTTTTGGTTGAAGATTGATGAAATCCCTCCATTTATAAAGGAATGTGGCATTGATTGGGATGGGTTGGTTGAAAAATACAAGAAGGAGAAAGAGGATGAGGACAATGAACTGTTTAGGATAGAAAACAATAAGTATCTTGAAGCACTCAATAACCTTACTGACAAAGAGGTCGAGGAATTCGAGGAGGACGGAAAACTACCAACATCGATTACCTCAATTGTTGACATGGGAAGTGATATGAGGTTCTATTTCAAGAAACTACCTAACAAGTGTCCTTCCACTGGTGGTTATGTCTTCGATGATATTAACTACAGCTTCGTTGAAACGAGCGATGAATGATTAAATTAAGAAATTAAGGTAATAATATAGCAGTTGACATAAATGAGTAAAAAAGGATTTATATACAAATACACATTTCCAAATGGAAAAATATACATAGGTCAAACACGCACATCTGTTGACAGACGACATTATCAGCACGTTCAAACGTCTAAAGACCCAACTAAAAGTAGACTTTGCGAAAAGGCTATTGCTAAGTATGGCGAACCATTACTTGAAATTATTGAAACAATAGAGGTTGATGATGATAAAGAAATTGAGCTTAGAAATATGCTTAATAATGCCGAAAATAAGTGGATAAAAGAATATGATTCAGAAAACCCAATTAATGGATATAATGCCAAAAGAGGTGGTAAACGTGAAGGTTCTGGACGTAAACCAATAGGGATTAGTACACATGCAATGTGTGTTAAATTTGACCTTGATTTATTTGGAGTCCTTTCATCAAAGGATTGGAATAAAAACAGATACATAAATGAAGCGGTTAGAGAGAAAATGTCAAAAGATGGTTTGATATAATCTGTGCCATCTTCTATATTATTACCGAAATTAATGCTAAAGTATTTCATAAATTAACGAGAAACTTTTAAATAGGTTTCTCGTTTTTTTTTTTCGGTGTGATATTTATTATAAAATAATAAAAACTAAAACCTTATTAAAAAATGAAATATTTAAAACAATTCGATACTCATGCTGAGTATGAAGCTGCTCTCAGCAGCCTAATCCTTCCAAATGTGTCCTTCTGTAAGGACACACCTAATGAGGTGCATTATAATCCTTATATGCCACCACCGCCATCAATTGTTGTTGTAAAATTCAATGTAACAGACACTAGTAATCCAACAAAAATTTGCAATCAAACAAGCGGTTTCAGTGTTATGGAAATAGATGGTGTTACACAACAAACAGTAACAACAGGATATACCTTCAGCACAACAGGTGAACATACGGTCAAGTATACATTAGTAGACCGAACTAGTATTGTAAACTATACTTTTAATAATTGTACTAATCTTACAAGTATAACAATACCTGATAGTGTTACAAGTATTGGTATGTATGCTTTCTCTTATTGTAATAACCTTACAAGTATAACAATAGGTAGTGGCGTTACAAGTATTGGCGATGGTATTTTATATCTATGCAATAGTCTTACAAGTATAACATCTAATGCAATGACAGCACCTACAATATCAAGTGGCACATTTGAAAGTGTCAAAACAGGCGGTACATTAACAGTGCCTATTGGTAGTAGTGGCTATGACACTTGGATGGGTACTAGAAATTACTATTTAGGAAAGTATAATTGGACAAAGGTAGAACAATAAACTAACAGTACATATAAGGAGCAATCAGCAATGGTTGCTCTTTTATTATGCTACGCTTTTATGTTGGTGACTATACCAAGCGTAGTACACTTTATTCTTGAATGTACGATACTCAGTATCAACCACTGATGACAGTGATAATACATCACAGTAATCGAAGTGTTTGCAAGCCTTACAGAACATATCATGGAAACGATACGAAGCCTTCTCTTCCCTTGTGTTCCAACGATACATCTGTTCGTCAATGTAACGTTGCAATATGTATATTTATTCAGAAAGGTAACTTGGAGTTAACAATTATATAGTTCCCAAATATTTTTAATTTTTTTCCTTTTAGATAAAAATGTAAATGAAGATAATATTTATAGTAATAAAAATGATTTATTAAAAGAAATATTAAAGACATGATTATTACTGATGAAATAAAGCACTTGTTCAAGATTACCAAGACTGCGTTAGGTGCTCCAGTTAGACCAATACAGTTAACTGATGAACAACTTTGTGACCTTCTAGAAATTGCTGTTGGTGATTATGCTGCTGCCGTCCAAAATTGGGTTTTGGAAACACAGTGGATTAATATGCAAGGACAGAAAACCATACAGTTCAAAAATGCTAGTGAAATGGCTTACGCAATGACCATGAGAACAATGGAATGGTCGAAGGAGTATTCCTATTGGTTCTCAAAAGAAATTGGTCTTCAACAGCGTGGAAACTATGAACTCAAAAAAGATTTCTTTCAGATTGAAAAAGGAAAACAAGTATATGTTATACCAAAAGGTAGAGAGATAAATAAGGTAATGTACGTAACACCTTCAACTACAAAGGCAGCACTCTATGGAAATCTTGGTACTCTTGATACTGGCATTGGAGGTGGATTCGGTCAATATGGAAACATGGGAAATGGTATGGGCATCACTGGTTTCTATGTTGGCAGTGCTTATGATACGGCTCTTATGGCAGCTGACTTAAAGTATAAGAATTCATTATTAAGGGGTGATTTAGCTTACATGGTTACGGCTGGTCCAGACGGTACTCATCTAGTTCATTTATTGAGCGTCCCTGGGTCTCCTAACATGGTAGGTGGTGTTGCTGCTGATGACACTTGGGGATGGAACAAGTATGCCTCATGTTATTGTTGGTATACATATTATGATGTTGGTGAATCTGAGGAGGATGCTGACAAGTGTATGTTGGAGAACAAGGACAGTGTGATTATAACGCCAGACCAAGTTCCATTGGACAAGATGCACTATGAGTTAATGAATAACCCAACTCAGCAATTAATAAGAAGGTTATTGGTTGCGGAGGCTAAGATATTATTGGGTAACATACGAGGTTACGCAAGCGGAAAAATATCTATACCAGACGCTGAAATGGTTCTTGACTATGCTATATTCCTTGAGCAAGGCAAGGAAGAGAAGGAGAAGGTTCTTACAGAGTTAAAGGAGAGGCTTGAGAGGATGTTGCCTTGGAATTTGATGAAGAACCAAGCTGAGTTAAACGAGCAGTTGATAAACGTATTGAAAAACAAGCCTCTTGGTTTTTTTGTACATTAATTGTGGAAATTTTTGGTTTTTTGAAAAATTAATAGATTATATACTTTCTTAATATATAAAAAAGCCTAAGTTATTTACTTAGGCTTTTCTTTTTTCTTTTCTATATTGAATTTATCAGTTGGTGCAGTTCTGTTTCTTTGTGCTAGGATTTTTTCTGAGTAGTCGTTTAGTTTCTTTTTGTTGTCTCTTCTATTTCTAGATTTCATCTCGTTATCAGTAATCCATCCATTTTGGTATAACTTATTGATTACTCCGTTTACTTCTTTTGCTGTAAATAGGTTTTTAAGTCCATTAGCTGCCACTGCTCCATGATATTTAACGTAGATGGTATATGGGCGACCAGTTTCATTTTTAGCAAAGCATACTCCGCATCTATCGCATTTTGACTCTTCGCTGCTACAAGGGCATTTATAGAAGAACTCCCCATTTTCTGTTTGTCCAAGTATTGGCTGTCTATTTTTTACTTCGTTTCCTCCTTGTAGTGAATTGAATTTTTCATCTGAAACTGCCTTGAATCTTCTTGGTAGGAATCCTCTGTTGTTACCATCTCCTTGATGGGAATAGTTGATTGACATATTTTGTGAGGCTTTTGAATAATCTAGGTTTCTAGCCGTATATGCATGTGTGTTGATTCCGTATTTCTGTTTGATTTTCCTTGCGAATCTAGACCATAAATCAACTGCTAGTTGGCAATGGAAGTCACCGCTTTCATTCAGTCTTATATCTGTTATTTTAGTGTCTGATTGTTGTATTTTAAGACGATTAATTTCTTCTTCAGTCAAATCCCTACCTAGTTTGAATTTCATATTTTCCATTTCTTTTCTGAATAGGTTTTCAGCGTATGCATTACCTAATTGAATATATGTCTCAACTAGGTTAAAAAAGTCTCTCATTGGTTTTTTATTACCGTGTTGGTATTGCTGTAGCATTTGTGTATGTATTAGGTCACGTTGCCAATTGTTATTGAGCACTGAACCAATGTCTGTCCTTGAATATTGGTTTTCGTCTCTCATTGCATAGCAAGCACCGTTTGTTATTTGGCACACTCCTAGGTAGTATGATGGGCACATAAGTGCTGATGACATATTTACAATTAGCACACTAGCTGGAAGTTTTGAGTTACCAGCTGAGAACATATTTTTAGGTATTCTCATGAAACTTCCTTTTGGTTTCACCTTGCTCATTTGTTTTGCCTTTTCTGCCGTGATGTCATATATTTCATCAGAAAGTTTTCCGAACACCTCGTCATACAATTGTTTTTGTTTAGCATCAATAACTTTCCATATTGCCTTTAAGTTGGGAGCCTTTGCATTACTTCTTTTAAATGCATTATTTTCAGCTTCTATGAGTATCAATCTATTATACTGCTCGTTTGTTAAGTTAACTTTTTTCATTTTTCATATGTTTTTTATAATAAATAAATATTAAGTTAAAATATTTAATTTCACATAATAAAAAATTATTATTTAAATAATTATATATAAAAATTATAGATTTAAAAATATTTTTAATTATGGGTAAGAAGTTAACAACAGAAGATTTTATAAAAAAAGCAAAAGAAATACATGGAGATAAGTACAATTATTCTAAAACGTTTTATTTAGGGGCTAATAGAGATGTTATTATTATATGTCCCAAACATGGGGAATTTAGCCAAAGGGCTTGTTCTCATTTGGTAGGTAAGGGATGTCCTAAATGTGGAATCGATAATAGAAGAAAGACAGTTGAGGATTGGATTTCGAAAGCCAAAAAAGTTCACGGAGATAAATACGATTATTCTAAAGTAGAATATGTCGGAGGTAAAAAAAATGTTACTATAATTTGCCCAAAACATGGAGAATTTAGCCAAAGGGCTAGTTCTCATTTAAACGGTTGCGGATGCCCTAAATGTGGAAATGAAAAGATTAGTGATAAAAAACTTACATCGTTAGATTTTCTTTTAAAAAAATTTAGATTAATTCATGGGTATAAGTATAGTTATGATTTTACCACGTTTGTTAACTGCAAAAAAAATATGAAAATGCGCTGTCCAATACACGGTGAGTTTTGGCAAACACCTTCAAACCATTTAAAAGGAAATGGGTGTTCAAAATGTGCTAGAGAATTAGTTGCATCTAAGAACACAAAATCGAACGAAGAATTCATTAGACAAGCAAAATTAATTCATGGAGATAAGTACGATTATTCTAAAACTGAATATGTTAGTTCAATTAAAAAAGTAAAAATTATATGTCCTACGCATGGAGAATTTTTTCAATTTCCAACAGAACATTTAAGAGGTAGAGGGTGCAAATTTTGTCATCTGTCAAATTTAGAGAAAGAAATAGATTCTATATTATTTGATTTAAATATACAATACGAAAAGCAAAAACGGTTTATTTGGTTAGGCAAACAAAGTTTAGATTTCTATCTGCCACAATATAACATAGCAATTGAGTGTCAAGGAGAGCAACATTATAAGCCAACAAGTTTTGGCGAACATGACTATTCGAAAGTTATGACTAATTTCAAAAAGCAAAAAGAAAGAGATGCTGTTAAAAAACATCTTTGTGAAAAAAATGGTATTAAATTATTATATTATACACATTATCCAAAAACAACATCTGCAATTAAAGACAAAAATGAATTAATAAATATTATTAACGAAAATGGCTAAGAAACAGCAATTTGGTATAAAATATCCATTTAGGTCAGATGGCTTCGAACATTATTTCCTTGACACCAATAATACGGTTAAGGATAAGGTTAGAAGTCAGCTAATGCATATCGTCTTCACTCCCAAAGGCCAACGCCTAAGATTACCAGAGTTCGGTACGGATTTAATTAAATTCATTTTCGAGCAGAATGAAAGCACAACGTGGGAGGCAGTAAAGACTGAGGTTAGTGAGTCTGTCAGTAGGTGGGCTAATAATATCACGATTAACAATATACAAGTTGTTAAGAATGAGGAAGATGAGTCGGAGATTTATGTTAGACTAGACTACAGTGTAACAGAAGGAAATAAGGTTGCAACAGACAGTATTGTTGTACAAATATAAAAATATTATTAAAAAAAAAAATGGCAACAAAAAAAATTAATTACCTTTCTAGGGACTTTGAAAGTATAAAGGATGAACTGTTGAAGTTCTCTAATATGTATTATCCAGAATTGTCTGATGATTTCAACGACTCTAGCGTCGGTGCATGGTTTGTTGACCTTGTATCATCAGTTGGTGATGATTTAAGCTATCATATCGATAGAGTTTACCAAGAGACAGACATTGACAGTGCGAATTCAGTAAATTCTGTGTTAAACATGGCTAGGACGAATGGTTTAAAGATACCTGGCCGTAAGGCTTCCATGTGTGAGGTTGAGATAAGTTGTGTATTGCCAGTTAATATGCGTAATATAGGTCAGCCAGATTGGAATTATGCTCCTATAATGCAGAGTACTAGTATTGTATCTGCTGGTAATTTACAATTTCAGCTTACTGAGGATGTGAATTTTGCCGAACAGTTTAACAGTAATGGATATTCTAATAGAAAGATTGTTCCATCTAGGGATGGTAATGGCAATATAACTGGTTATACCGTTTCTAAGTCAACTCTTGTAGTTAATGGTGTTAGTAGAATTTACAAGAAGGTAATGACTGTAAATGATATTGAACCATTTATGGAGATTGTTCTTCCAGAGTTAGATGTATTAAATGTTGAATCTGTAATATTCAAGGAAACTTCTGATTATTCAAATTCTCCTAGCATCTATGAGTATTACATTGATGATGAGGAGTATAGGATTTCTGAAGATGCTGTCATGACATATAGGTTTTTTGAAACTGATTCCCTTGCAGACCAGTGGAGATATGGCAATGAGGTTAAGTATGACAACAAGAGCATGTGTACGTTAGAGAACATTTACAGACCTTATTATTACGATGATTACACTGAGACCACGAGTGATGGTACTATAAGGACTACTAGATATTATCGTGGTGAGTGGAAGCCATTGACTCAGAAGTTCATTACTGAATACACTGACAACGGTTATGTTAAGCTTATATTTGGAAGTGGTAACAGTTATGAGCCTAGTCCAACTGGCATGACCCCTTATGGTGAGTACATTACGTCCAAGATGATGAATAACAACATGTTAGGTGTTTTGCCAAAGGAAGGTTGGACTATGTTTGTGTTGTATAGAGTTGGTGGTGGTATTGAGACCAATCTTGGTGTTGGTGCAATAAATACCATTTCATTGGCAAATATTGACTGGGGTGCTAATACTGGAGCGACCGATGGTTTTACTCGTGGAAAGGTAATAACTTCGTTTACTGTTACAAATCTTACCTCTGCTGTCGGAGGCAAGGATGCTCCTTCCGTTGAGGAGGTTAAGTATCTTATGAAGTACAACACTTCTTCTCAGAACCGTGCCGTCACTGTAAAGGACTACAAGGCGAAACTAATGGAGATGCCTCCTAGGTATGGTGTACCGTTTAGGGCTAGTGTGATAGAGGCTAACAACAAGATTGAGATGTCCCTACTAGGCTTGAATGCTGACGGAAAATTGGACTCAGCGTTGCCTCAGACGCTTGTTGAAAATATCATAGGGTACATGTCCAACTACAAGCAGATAAACGATTATATTGAGGTTAGGAGCGGAAAAATATACAATATTGGTATTTCCCTTGACATGTTCATTGATAAGAACTATAATGCCGCTAATGTAGTGAGTAGTGTCATAAACAAGGTCAAAGACTACTTTGACGTTAACAACCGTGACATGGGCGAGGATATATTTGTAGGTGACATGGAAAAGGAGATTACCTTATTGGATGGTGTTATAAGCGTGTTTGGATTAAGGATATATAAGATATATGGAGGTAGTTATTCTAGTGACAAGTGCCCTCTTCCAACGTATGTTGAGGGAAGTGCTTGTGATGTATCGACATCTGACGCATTTGAAGTGAGTGACGCTGGTGCTACGGCAGAGAGAATAGACCTTGACAGTTGTGACCATGTTTTATATAATGAACACGATAGTTTATATGAGGTTTTAAATCCTACTAGTGATATACAGATTAGGGTTAAATTAAGGTAATAATAAATTGATTATCAAATAGTTACGAGATATGGCTTGTGCATGTAAGAGAAAGTTAGAATTAGAGAATGAGTATGGTGTTGACGAGAAGGAGGGTATATTTAAGAAGGCATTAAGGATTTTATTCAAGGTATCTGTTATGCTTTTGGCGATTGTGGCCACTTTGGTTGTATCACCAGTGTTAGTGATAGTATCTTTTTATAAGATATTTTTTGGAAACAATAATATTACGTTACCTAATTTCCTAGGAAAATATTTGAGGAAAACAGATGGATAAGAGTTACAGAATACATACAAATGTTATAAATGATACGATTCTTAACGTCAATATGCAGCAAGACTTTGACATGCTTGAGGTTTTGTCATTGAAGTTAAGTCAAGAAGATGCGTATAGGCTACATTCTTCCAATTACGGTGTTATTATTGGAAGGGTGTTGGCCAATGATGCTTTTGGTATACCTAATGCTAAAATATCATTGTTTATTGAAAGGGATGTGAATGATTCCACTAGTATGGAAAGTTTATACCCTTATTCTGAGATAACGAGTAAAGACAAGTATGGTAGGAGATATAATATATTGCCAGATTATTCGGATGATAGTTGCTATAGGGTTGTGGGTACGTTTCCTAATAAGAGGTTAATGCTTGACAATGATGTTATGCTTGAGGTATATGACAAGTATTGGAAATATACAACAGTTACAAACCAAGCTGGTGACTACATGCTTTTTGGTGTTCCTAGTGGTAGTCAGCAGATTCATGTTGACATAGACCTATCTGACATTGGAATATTGTCTCAGAAGCCTCGTGACTTTGAGTACAAGGGGTATAATTCAACAATGTTTGACAATCCTAATCAGTTTAAGGAGAGTACGAATCTAGATAGCCTAGCACAATTATTTTCACAGAACAAGAGTGTTTTCGTCTATCCGTTTTGGGGTGATGAAGATAATGGCATTGCTGCCATAACTCGTAGTGATATACAAGTTCAATATAAATTCGAGCCTACTTGTGTGTTCATGGGTTCCATTGTAAGTGACAACGAAGGTCATGCAATAGGGCATAAGTGTGCACCAGATGTTGATAATGGTATGAATGACCAATTGGTTGCTGGTCAAGGTACAATTGAAATGATTCGTAAGACAACTGACGGCCTTGTTGAGGAATTTCAGATTAAGGGTAATCAGTTAATTGACGAGGATGGTGTATGGTGTTACCAGATACCGATGAACCTTGACTTTGTAGGCACTGACGAATATGGTAACATTGTCCCAACTGATAATCCTAACAAGGGTATTCCAACTAGGACTCAAGTGAGGTTTAGGATTAGCAAGACTGAGACTATGAACGAGGGTGTTTCTCGTCACACGGCAAAGTATCTTGTGCCAATGAATCCTATTTTTAATGAGACTTCTCCTATACCTCAGAGTCTTGAGAGTGGTTCTGAGGTGGAGAAGATGTATAACTTTGGTTCAAACACTCCTCAGAGCTGTTTCCGTGATTTGTATTGGAATAATGTGTATAGTGTCAAGAACTACATACCAAAGGTACAGATTGCCCACAGACCTTATTCTGCCAACTATGGTGCGTTGAAGGGCAGTAACTTGGCTACAGACCAAAATCCGATACCATTCAACAAGTTAAGGATTGACATACCTTTCCTTTATATGGTTGTGTGTATATTGTTCCAAATCATAACTGTAATCGTGTATTTTATCAATGCTACGGTCATATGTATGATTGATGAGATTTTCTCAGTTATTAACTCCATACATGACATTTGTATCAAGGTATTCGTTACGATATGCCCATTTGCGTTTATACCAAAAATACCTTATGTGGGATGCTTGTCTCTTGGTGGAGGATTTTCTGAAGACAATACAGCATTCTATCCTGGTTGCTTCTGTTCTGAAGGACGTGATGCAAGTGATTGTCCAGAGAATATGGAAGACAATTGTGAAAAGAGTTGGAGTCCTACTGAACTTATGGACAGAATCCAAAGGAATTTGGCTTTGGAATTCAAGATAGTTAAGTTGGACTTATATCAAGACTGGGTTAACGGATGCCTATACATGCCATTATGGTATTGGAGGAAGACCAAGAAGAAGACATTCCTATTCGGATTGTTCAGCAGCAGTGCCAAGAATGAATACTGCTCTGCTGACAGTACATATGAAAAACTTAAGACATATGTAACTTGTAATTTTGAGTATGGTGGTAATAGTTTGGAACTAGAATCTTATGATGAGGATGAGGAAAGATGGCATAGAAACGGTGCAAAGCAGATGGTAAGGTACAGTAGGGGTCTTATCAAGGAGGTTACTAATAAGGACAACTTAAAGGTTTACTATTACAGTGCAGTACAAGCCACTGACAGAAATACGAACTATGATGCAGAATTGAAGAACCTTCCTAGTAATTTCTATGCCTTTAGGCTTTATGCCACTGATATTATATTATTAGGAAACCTAGATGAGAATAACCTATATGGCATACCACAATTCTTCAAGTCTCTTCCATCCACTACGGCCAATGTTCCAGCGATAGCAACTATTGCAGAAAGCAATAAAGGGGATGATGAGGATAGTGATAACGATGCAGCTAGTGGAGAAGACGAAGGAATTACCATAACAACTGGCATGGATTGGGGACGAAATGGTGATGAGGAAACGCCAGCCTATAACAGTGGATTGTTCATGGACTTGGCATGCACTGCTGCCACCACGAAGGCCAAGTCTTGCCTTAATGTGGAACGTCTTAGTGAACTAGGGGTTAATCTTGATATGACTTATGCCACTAGTTTTTCTAAAAACTCTAAAATCATGAAAGGTACTATAGAGTCGGATGGGTTTATAACCAAACTAGAGTTGGATGACAATGATAATCGTGCTATGTTTGCTACAATGAATCACATTGGCTTCATACCACAAGACTATCAAGACTTAAAGAATATGTATGACACTCAAGTTTGTGACAACAATACCAACTATCTCATACCAAAGTTCAAGTATATATATCCAACTGACTTTGACGGTAGAATGGCTGCTCCAATGAAAAATTATAGGGGCGGATTCAAACAGCCTATGATTGATATGAAAGACCAAGAGTACCTAACATTTAGGCTAGGTGCTGAAAGTGGTGATAACGCAAGTGATAATAGTGAGGGAAGAATAAGACATTTCTATTATGAATGGGAAATGCCTTTATACAATAATTCATTCTATTTCTATTTTGGTATTAACAAGGGTAGTACTGCAATTGACAAGTTCAATAAGATGTTCTATTCTGAATGTTTCCAAAACAAGAAGATTCCATTTACCATAAATTATTCCACAACTGGTAATTCATACTGTTATTCAGCTTATTCAAGTAGTCATAAGGAAGAAGCATATGGTACTATTGAAGTGAACTTTGAAGACATAC
>Ga0326512_10002132_pt1 | contig 14686 bp, 20 predicted proteins | sample 1_2617_0518_D_FD_203652 | JGI IMG/M metagenome (GOLD analysis project Ga0326512, IMG submission 203652) | Bovine rumen microbial communities from UC Davis, California, United States - 1_2617_0518 | ecosystem: Host-associated > Mammals > Digestive system > Stomach > Rumen | place: USA... | reverse complement strand
AGATTCAGTCCTAATCACGTTCGTACTCGCTCCCCTCTATGGCCAAGAACTCGACCGTGCCAGCGTTGTAGAGCGTCGCCCAGTTTGTGGCCGTCTGGTAGCTCGATATGAGCGCCGATGGGACGTAGACCTTGCCAGTCTTGTCGTTGTAGCCGCGCATTGGCGTGTTAAGGAATGCCGACACGTTGGCGAGCGTGCAGACGGATGCCGTCTTTCGAAGCACGAGCGTCTCAAGCGCGTAGCAGTTGGCAAATGCGTTCGACCCAATGCCAGTTGTCGAGCCTATGTCGCAGAACGCGAGCTGTTGGCAGGCGTTGGCGGCTGACGTGCTGCCGAACGCGCCACCGAGGCTGGACGTGAGTGCCATGTTGGGAAAACTGGCAGTTACAAGCTGCATGGGATAGGATGCATTTCCCGTGAACGCGTTTGAACCGAGGGTTGTTATAGGGCCCTCGCACGAAATATGAGTTAGACCATTGCAAAACTGAAAGGCATTGCCGCCTATATATGTCACCCCTGCTGGAAGTTCTGTCAGTGCAAGCGAATGGCAAGAGACGAATGCCTTAACGTCTATATATGTCACCCCTGCTGGAAGTTCTGTCAGTGCAAGCGATGTGCAGTACGCAAATGCTGAAGCAGGTATTCGCTTGATGCCACTTGGCAGGCTTGTTAATGACAATTCGTAGCAAGAGTTGAATGCAAATTCGCCGATGCTGGTAATACCCTCTGGCAGCTTTGTCAGAGCAAGGGCGGTACAGCCGGAGAACGCATAATTGCCGATGCTGGTAATACCCTCTGGTAAACTTGACGGCTTAAAATTGATTAATCCGGTAAACGCGTATGCACCTATCGCAGTCAACCCGTCAGGCCAGTCGATGTCTTTGAAGGTAGAGTCTCTCTGTAAGAACTTCTTCAGCTCCGTCTTCGTCATGCCCGCTGGCACCTCGACGCTCGCGCCCGCGTACTGCGCCACGTCGTAGGTGCCGTTGGCCGTGATGGAGAGCGTTCCCTGCGGTGCCGAGGACTCGCCCTCGCCGAGCACGATGTAGCCGTCAGCATCTTGGTAGGCGCTGCCCTCGTCGCCTCCCGTCGCCTCGCCCACCAGCCTGCTGCCGTCAGCGCCGTAGGCCACCTCACCCCGCATGAGCGTGGCGGGGGTCACGGTGCTGTCGGTGAGGTCGATGAGCGTCTCGGTGCCCAGCACCACCTTGCTGATGTACTGGTTAGCCATCTAGGCCGCCTTATGCCGCGCAGATGGAGACCGTAACTCCGCCCTGCGGATTGTCCTGCCTCGTCACGGGCACGGCGGCCACGTTGACCTGGGCCATGCCGTCGTAGCCCTCGGCAGGCAGGACGGTCTGCGCCGCGAGCGTCGGGGTGACCGACTTCGCGGGCTCGATGTCCATGTCCTCGGTGCCGCTCATGGTGCCCTCGACGCCGAGGATGGTGACGCCCTGGCGGATGTTCGTCGCGATGATCTTGGCCTGTTCGGTCGAGCTGATGGACACCTTGCCCGAGCCGTCGTGGTAGCCCTGCTGGATGGTGTACTCCTGCGCCTTCGTGGAGATGGTTCCCGTCACAGCGCCACGGTTGGGCATGGTGCCCGTCACCTTGTTGCCGCTGACGTAGGCGGTCTTGCCGGAGAGAAGCTCGGCGGCCACGGCGGTCGCGTCGGAGGTGTCGCTGTCGTACTCGCAGGTGCCCGTGATGGGCGCGCCGTCCTTGCCGTGCGCGGTCACGTTCTTGAGCAGCTTGTCGGCGGCGACGGTGTCCGCCGTCAGGTCGATGAGCGTCTCGGTACCGAGCACGACCTTGGAAACGTACTGGTTGGCCATTGGGGCCTCCTTAGTCTTGGGCGATGACCACGGTGTAGCCGCCGCCGAGGTTGGTTGTCCTGTATCGCGGAATCTCTAGCACGGTCACGTCGGAGCGCATGAGCTTCTGCGACGTGTCCAGCACCTGCTCGTCCAGTCGCGGCGTGACCTCGTAAGGCCCGCCGTAGGCCGCGTAGCCCGACGCCACGCTGAGGGAGCCGCGCAGGCTGGCCGCGCCGCCCAGCGAGCCGTGCAGCGTCGGGACGGCCCCGATGGCCCCCGTGACGCGCGGCACCGCGCTAATAGCTGGCATCGTCCACCACCTTGCTGATGGAGAACGTGCCATCGATGATGGTGTGGAACTCGTCGGTGCCGTCCTCAACGCGCACCTGGTACTCGTAGCGGCCCACCTTGAGGCCCCACGTGTCTGCGCGCTCGAAGTCCACCACGCCGTCCACGGCCACCTTGCGGATGAGCGCGGTGGCGTCCGTGTGCTTGTTCTTGACCACCAGTTCCACGTACTCGCCGTCTTGCAGCTCGTAGGGGTTGCCCTCCGCGTCGGTTACCTCGATGCGCAGGCGCTCGGTGTCGCCCTTGGTGAGCGTGACGTTCGTGCCGTCTACCTCAATCATCGCACCTCCTAGATGCCGTCGTAGTGGACCCACGTGGCGACCATGATGCACATCAGCACCATGGCCGCCATCGTGGCCCACCTCATTGACTCGCCGATCACTGCTTGATGCCCAGCGCGGAGCAGACCTTGGCGAGCGCCTCGCCGATGGACGCCAGCGCGTCGCCGACGGGTGCGAGGGCGTTCCTCGCCTCGGTGAGCAGCGCGTAGGCGTCCTTGTCGCCGTTCACCGGCTTGTACTTGTAGGACCAGACGCGCCACGGAGCGTTGGTCAGCAGCCAGTAGGCGTCCTTGTCGCCGTTGACGGGCTTGTACTTGTAGCTCCACACCCACCAGCCGACCTTCTTGTTGTTCTCGTCAATCATCTTCTGGATGCGCTGGAAGTCTGCCTCGGTCATCTCGTCCTCCTCGTATCGCGGCGCGATGCCGCACACTATCTGCGATGCGTAGCGGGTGCGCCGCGCCACGACGCCGCCGCTGGTGTTGCCCTCGATGGTCGTGTACGTGCCGTTTCCGTGCGCGGCCTCCACGATGCCCACGTGGTCGCCCGAGCCGTCGCCGTCCCAGTCGAACGCCACGAGGTCGCCCGGTTGCAGGTCCCAGCGCGAGACGCTGCGCCCGCCCAGGTCGTCCCTCTGGTCGAACGCCACGGCGCTCGGGAAGTGGGGCGCGGTCACGCCAGCCTGCGCGAGGCACCAGCTCACGAAGCACGCGCAGTACGGGGTGGTGTCGCCGTCGACGTAGCTCCACGAGCCGCGCCAGTAGGCGTCCCAGTACTTGCGCCCGCTGGTGGTGCCGACCTCGGCTGCGGCCACGCGCAAAAGGTCGCTAGCGGTCGCCATTGCGCTCCGCCTCCTTCGCGGCCTCGGCCATGCGCCTGATTGCCTCGACGGTCTCGGCGTCGATGACGGGGGGCTTGGTCTGCTCGTCCACGTCATGCCTCCTTCGCCGTGACCGCGCTCGCGCCGATGAGGGCGCCGATGCACAGGCCCGTCGCGTTGATGGTGGTCACCACCGCGTCGACGCTGGGCATGCCCCACACGGGGCCGACCACGCCGACGAACGTGGCGATGGCGGGGCAGGCGATGAGGCCGACCCACTTGAGCACTTGGTAGACGCTGTCGGGCAGGATGTACGTCATGGTGCCTCCTAAATCTCTCGGTCGGGCAGCTGCGCCACCCGAGCCATGTACCCGTCGATGTAGCCGTTGGCGTGGAGCGCCGCGTACTTCGCGTGCATGTCGCACAAGGCGGCGCGCTCCTCGGGCGTGACCCAGCCGCGCGTCAGGTACTTCTCGCTCATGTGCAGCAGCTGCGTCCGCATGGTGGTCTGCGTGGCGTCCGTGAGGGCGTCAATCTTGCCGTCCAGCCCGTGCCGCCACTTGGCGCTGTCGGCCATGTACTGCTTGAGCGAGTCCAGCACGGCCTTCACTAGGTAGCCGACGATGCCCGTCACGCAGGTGGTGGCGGCGAGTGCGATCACGTCCATCACTCCGCCTCCAGCACGTCCGTGGCGCCCTCGAACGTCTCCGTTGTCTTGAGCCATGCGTAGGCGTCGGCCACGGTGAGCGCGTCGTCGTAGTCGTGCTCGTGCCACTCCACGTGGACGCACATCTCCTGCTGCCCGCCTGACGCCAGCTCGTCGTCGCGCCTCGCGCGGCTGGTGTAGCTCACCACGTCCACGAGCGTCTTGTTGCCCACGTCGTGCATGATGGTGCGGATGCGGTGGTAGTTGGTCTGAACGCCGTTGGCGAGCGTCACGCGCTTGCTGAGTCCCATTCGGCCTCCTTACGACTTCTTGTAGAGCGCCGCGCACTTCCACGACCTCGCGCCAGTTGTGGTGCCGTTGGCCGAGTAGAGGTTGGTGGTCGCGGAGTTGACGCTCTCCATGTACGCGGGGTTGGTGTGCCCGCTGCCCGCTGGTTGGAGCCAGCAGACGAACGTGTAGCCGCTCACCGTTGGCGCGGTGACCGACACGGCGCTCGTGTTGGCGGGGAGCGAGACGGTCTTGGTGGAGACGGTCACGTCGGAGAGCGCGCCGATGGCCTCGGGCGTCGGCTTGTTGGCCGTGGTGTAGGCGGTCCATAGGGTCGCCTGCGCCGTCGCGTCCCAGCAGCTTGGCCCCCAGTTGTTCATGACAAGCCACGTGTAGTGGCCGTCTATGGAGCTGGTCGAGTTGTTGACCTTGCCCCTTACGTACCACTGCTGCGCGGAGGTCGATGCCAGCGCGTTGATTGCGCCGTTGGTGTCGGTGGACGCCGCACCGATGGCCGAGCGGAAGTTGGCGGGGCTGGACACCCAGTAGGTCTGGTTGCCGCTCTTGTCCACCATGACCTCGAAGGCATTAAGAACCTGCGTTCCGCTGCTGTCCTCTGAGAACACCCGTATGCGAACGCCGTCCCTGCCGTCCGTGAGCTGAAACGCCTGCATGCCGCCGAACCGCTCGCCGTCAGCGTCACGGAACTCGTTGGCCATCGACCAGACTTCGCTGCTCACGCTCGCGTCGCGGTTCAGGCGGTCATCCTTAATGGCAAGCCCACTCTTAATCGTGCCGTCGGTTGCGAGCCTGAGCCACCCGCCGACGATTGTGTCGGTGCCGTCAGAGTGGATGAGCCACCTGCTCAAAACGTCCGACCAGATGCCGTGGTTGATGCCACCTTCACCGATACCGAATCGCACCTTGTCGCCAGACGGCGTGGATACGCGGAAGTAGCCGCCCTCGTTCTCGGTATTGGTTATGAGTCGCACGGTCTTGCGGAAGACGGTTTGCAGCGCGACCTCGAAGCGGCCCACCAGCGTCGCCACCGAGCCGATGGCCGCGCCCTCCGTGAAGCCGTCGTAGGCCGCGCCATGCACGAAGTCCATGATGCGGAACGGCTTGGGTATGACCATGCCCCTCTGCGCCGTCACGGTGCGCGTGGCGCCGCCGTAGGTCACGGACAGGGTGGCCGTGACCATGACGGTGATGGAGGTTCCCGCGTCGTACTCGCCGAAGGTGCCAGTTGGGGTGATGGTCAAGTCGGCGGTGGCCGTCTTCGAGCCGCTGGTCGGCGAGAGGCTGGACGTGACCTCATCGCCGTTCGCCGTCGCCGTCGCCGTGAGCGTGCCCGCGATGGTGCCGAGCGCCCTGCATGACGCCTCGATGTGGCCGTAGGTGCCGCCGTCGGCCTTCGTTCCGTCAGACTCGCAGCGGTAGCCGCTCACCGACGTGACCTGCACGGCAACCCACACGGCGTAGAGCGTCGCTGCGGCGTTCGTCGTGTAGTTGCCGTTCGGTGAGTAGGCCGTCCCCGTGCCGTCGCTCGCCGTGGCCCACCCGAGGAAGGTGTAGCCGCTGCGTCGCGGCACCGTCGAGGACAGCTTGAGCGTCTGGCCGTAGGTCTTGGTCTGCGCCGATGGGGCGCCAGCGCCAAAGTTGGCGTCGTATTGCACCGTCCAAGTCTGGATGGTCCAGCTCGCCTTGAGCGTGATGTTCGCCTTGGGCCTGTAGGAGCCGCCCGCGCCGCCGACCCTTGTGGAGCCGTTGTACCACCCGTTGAACGTGTGGCCCGCCCTCGTGGGCGTGGGCAGCGTGACGGTGCCGCCGCTGTTGGAAGTCGACCACTGCGCCGTCATGGTGGTGGCGGCGTTCGCCGTGTAGTTGGCGCCGCCGCTGTAGGTCTTGCCGTCCGTTGCCTTCCACACGCTGAACGTGTAGGTCGTGGTCGTGGTGGCCGTCTGCTTGTTTCCGGACGCGCCCGTGGACGAGCCGCCGTTTGCGTCGTAGGTGACGGTGTAGGAGACGGAGCTGTTGTTGCGGGTGATCGCGTTGGCGAGCTTGAGCGCGATGTTGTAGTTCTTGGTCTGGCTTGCGGGCGTGCTGGTGCCGCCGTTGGCGTTGTACGCCACGGTCCAGCTCGACGCCGCCCACACGGCGTACAGCGTGACCGCCGCGTTGGACTTGTACGCCGCGCCAGCCGCGTAGGCCACCGAGCCGCCGCTGGACGTGGCCCAGCCTTGGAAGCTGTAGCCGCTGCGCGTGGGCTTGGTGGTCGAGAGAGTCAGGGTCTCGTCGTGCCACTTGGTCTGCGCGCTCGGCGCCCCCGTGCCGCCGTTGGCGTTGTAGGAGACGCTGTACGACGCCCTCGCTGGGATGGTCACGGTGGACGATGCCGTGGACGTGCCGTCCATGTACGACGAGCGGTTGACGACCTTTATCGATACGTTGATGGTCTGCGCGGAGTGGGTGCGCGTGATGTCGAGCGTCTTGGTCACCATGTCGACGGCCGCGTAGCCGCCGCTCGGCGAGTAGAAGTCGTTGTCGTAGGTGGTGGCCGACTGGCCGTTGATGGTCGCGGTGGCGTCGACGTATGAGATATCAAAACCCCAACCACGGGCCTGCATGCCAGCGGTCAGCGTTACGCGCGTGACGGAACCGCTCTGGTTGGACGTGGAGACGTTGCCGTAGCCCCACCAGTGGTTTGTCTCGTTGCCGTAGAAGTAAGCCATTAGCCCACCCACTTCAAGCTCATGTTGCCGCTGTCCTCGATGACCCACTCCCAGCAGGCTGTGCCCTCCATGCCCACCTGCATGCGGTCGAGCACGACGGAGCGCGGGATGTACAGCTGGTTGCCGTTGATGTAGGCCACGCGGACGTCGCCCTCGTAGAAGCCCAGCTCGGAGTCGTTCGCCACGACGTGGAAGCTGTCGGCGGCGCCCAGACGCACCTCGTTGGAGTCGAGGTCGATGCGCGTGCCGCCGTCCGCCGACTGGATGTAGCCCGCGGTGATGTTGGCCGCGGTGACCACGTCGGCGGCGATGTGGCCGCTGGTGAAGACCGTGCGCCACTCCCAGTCGCCCGACGCGTCGCGGCTGTCGGCGATGCGGATTGTGCCGCCCTTGACCTCGACCACCTGCGTGGCCTCCGCGCCGACGAGCGGGTCGGTGACCGCGCGGTCGTAGGTGCGGATGCCCTGCCCCTGCGTGATGTACGTGTAGCCTCCGGTGGCGTTTGCCTCGGCGTTGACGCGCTCGATGAGGCGCCGCACGTACTCGGGCGTGCCCTGGTTGAGCGATAGGTCGGTGACCTGCGACTGGACGTCGGCCACGCCGCGCGCTATCTGGTCGAGCTGGCTGCCCAGCCCGTCCACGAGGTTGGAGAACGTGAGCGCGTCCTGCGAGTGGTCGAGCAGGTGCTCCTCCATGCGCAGCAGGCGCGTCTGGATTCGGATCGGGACGGTGCCGAACGCGGCGTCCACCACGTAGCACTCGTCGCCCACGGCCACGCCCTGCGCGTCCATGCCCGCCTCTGCGAGCTGCGCGACGGTGGCCTCGTATGCCACCTTGGGGCGCGTCCAGTCGTGCAGGTGCTCGGTGGCCCACGCCTTGAGCGCCTCGGCGTCCTTGATGCGGTCGTTCTCCACGATCTGCGTGGGGTACTCCCAGCCGCCCGCGCCGTCGGGCACGCGCACGAGCGGCACGGCCTCGGCGTCCTCGAGCCACATCACGCCGCCGTTCGCGTCCTCGATGGTGAGCTTGCGGCCGTAGCCGCCGCCCTCCGTCTCGAGCGCCGCGCCCAGTGGCACGACCCTGCACGTCCACGGCTCGTCCAGCACCGTGCGCACGATGCCCTGCACGTCGCCGCCGTAGTCGTAGCGGCGCGTCGGGGACTCCGCGCCCACGTGGCGCACGAGGTCCACCCAGCGGGCCTGCACGCCGCCGAGGCCGACCTCGACCGTGGCGCGGACCTCGCCGCCCCACGTCTCCACGAGCGTGCGCAGGGCCTCCCAGCCGCTCGTGCGGAAGAAGGACGCGCTGCCCGTCTCGGTCGGCTCGACGTAGCCCACCTGCCAGCGCGCGGTGCCGCCCAGCGCGGCCTCGAGGGCCTGCTGCGCGGTCGCGGGCGTGCCGCCCGTGCCGGGCATGGCGGAGACGAACGTGCGTGACAGGTCGTATTGCAGCGACCAGACGCAGTGGTAGGCGTGCATGGGCTGGCCGTAGGCGTGGTCGCTCTCGACGCCCTCGACCACGTACTCGCGCCACGAGCCCATGCCGTCGCGCCACAGGAGGCGGTCGCCCTTGGTCAGCTCCTGCGTGGTGGTGAGCTCCAGGCTGTCCTCGCCGTTGACCTCGCGCGTGGCGATGGCGTCCACCACCCGCTCGGGGTCCACGTCGCCCAGCGCGGCGCCGTCGTGCGACCAGACGGTGATGCGCGGCAATGCCATGCGTCACCACCACCTCTCGTCCCACTCGACGGTGGCCGCGCCGCTGCCCGTGAGCGTGAGCGTGTGCTCGCCCGCCGCCCACGTCGGCCAGTCGAACGCGGGCGGCAGCGCGACCGTCGCGCCGTCCACGGCCAGCGTGCGCGCCGCGCAGTCGGCGTCGATGGCGTGCGTGCCGCTTCCCAGCTCCACGTACACGCCCGCGCCCGTCTCGTCCACGAGCCGCCAGAAGCCGCCGTCGCCCGCCTGCGCCGCCGTGGCGCGGATGGTGGGCGCGGTCGGCGCCGTGCCGCCCACGGTGACCGTGGCGGTCGTGCTGACGGTGGCCGTGCCGTGCTCGCCCCACAGGCGCGGGTCGGGGCACACGAAGGTGACCTGCACGGCGTCGGCGTCAATCCACTGGGACAGCGGCGCGGTGTCGGTCGGCACCGCCATGCGCCGCAGCCCGCCCTCGTCGCCGAGCACGAGCTGCCGCGCGCCGTCCACCGCCAGCCATGAGGCCAGCGTGCGCATGGACGTCTGGCGCCCCTCGCGCGTGGCGGCGCGGGCGTACAGCGTCGCGGTGACGGTGACCGCCGTGGCGCGCGTGGCCGCGAGCAGCGAGCCGTGGCGCCCGGGGACGTCCACGAGCGTCGGCTCCCACGGCGCGAGGCCGCGCTCCACCTCGCTCACGACGAACAGCGAGTCGAGGTCGTGGCCGTCGAATGTGAATGCGTAGTCGCTCACAGCCTCGCCCTCCTAAGCCGCTCGGCGTCGCGGTTTATCGCGCGGCCGATCGCGTCGATGTCGGAATCCTTGCGCACGACGAAGGTGTTGCCCGTGACGGTCACGCCACCGCCACCGCCACCGATGAAGCTGGCGACGGTCTCAGCGAAGGGGCGCACGTAGCGCTTGTTGGTGAGCGGGATGATGGCCTCGCCGCCAGCCTCGCCCGCGATGTGGCGCGTGATGTCCACCCCGCGGACGGGTCGGTCGGCTATGAAGCCGTCCGCGTGCTTCTGGACGAGTGCGCCCTTGGCGTAGGTGTAGTGGCCGCCGTGGCCGCCAGACGAGGACACGACCGCATTGCCGCGGACGGTGAAGCCCGACCAGCCGTTGATGAGGTTGCGCAGGCTCTGCTCGGCGCCCCACGTGCTGACGGAGGCGTAGCCCGAGATGTTGTAGCCGTTCCACGAGTTGCGGAACCAGCTCATGGAGCTGTCCGCGCCCCACGTCGAGATGGACGCGGTGCCGTGGACGTTGTAGCCGTTCCAGCTGTTTTGGAAGCTGCGCAGCGTGGACGTGGCCTTCGAGGTGTCGGCGCTCGCGTTGACCTTCATGGTGTACGACTTGTCCCACGCGGCCTTGATGGAGTCGGCCTGCCTGCCCGTCTCGGTCTGCGCGCTCGTGGCCTTGGAGACGAGGTTCGTGCGCATCGTCTCGAAGTTGGCCGTCGCGGCCAGCTGCGCGGCGCGCGTCTTGGCGTCCACGTTGGATTGCAGCGTGCCCATCTGGGCGGTGGCGTCGCCTGACGCCTTGGTGAACTTCGAGGTCGTGTCGCTGCTCATGCGCGACCACGCGCCCGAGATGCTGGACTGGGTGGTGCCCGCACTGCGCGCTATGGCGCTCCACGAGCTGCTCACGCCCGTCTGCGTGCTCTTGGCGCTGTTGGTCACGCCCTTGTTCATGGCGCTGAACGCGGTCTGCGTGGTCTTGCTGGTGTCGGTCGCGCTCTTGCCCGTCCCCGTGAACAGGTCGCCGATGGCCTTGAACGGGTTTTGCAGGAAGCTCGCCGCGCCCTCGACCACGCTGCCGATGCCGTCGAAGCACGTCTCCACGAACTGCGCGAACGCCTCGAGCTTCTCGCCAATCCAGTCGATGGCAGCGCTCAGCGTCTCGCTGAGGAACGTGCCCACAGGCTCCATGAGCGTGATGGCGGCCTCGAACGCGTCGCCCACGATGCCCAGCGCGCTGGACAGGATGGGCAGGGCGTGCTCCGCCACCGTGGACACGACGGGCGCGAGGTTCTCGATGGCGCCCGTCGCGGCGCGCAGCGCGGCCATGAACAGCCCGCCGACCTTGCCCGCTATGTCCTCGACCACGGGGCCGAGCGGCTGGAACCGCTCCATCATGCCCTGCACGGCGTCGCCGATGCGCTTGGCATAGGGCGCCACCGCGCTGACCATCTTGGAGAACGCGCCGTTGGTCACGCCGTCCAGCAGCTGGGTGACGGCCTCCATGAGCTGCGGTGCGTGCGCAGCGAGCGCCGCTGGCACCTGCGTCATGACCTTGCCCACGATCTCGACGGCACGCGGGATGACGTTCTCCGCGACCGCGATGACGGAATCCACCAGCTCGCCCGTGCGTGCCTCTATGTCGGCATCGTCCTTGCCCAGCTCGGCCACGAAGTTCGACCAGCTGGACTTGAGCATGCTGATGGAGCCGCTTATCGTCTCGGTAGCCTCGCGTGCGGTGTTGCCCATGAGTCCCAGCGATTCGGTGCCCTTCTCCAGCATGCCCGTCACGGCCTGCTGGTACTCGGCTATCGGCACCTCCGTGAGCGACGTGTACTCGCCGCTGAGGAGGCCTGCCGCCTGCGCCTGCTCGAGGAAGCCTTGGCTCGTCGCTGGCAGGATGCCGCTGAACTGGTCGGCGATGGACTGGTAGCTGGACGTGCTGCGCGTTATCATGCTGTACTTCTCGTTCAGCTCGTCCACGCTGCGCCCGGTGCCGCTGGCATAGTCGGCGATGGCCTGCATGCCGCGCTTGGCGGTGTCATAGCCCTTCTGGTCGCCCATCGTGGCGGCGAACGCCGCGCCCGTCTGGTTGATGGACTCCATGTACTCGTTTGCGCTCATGCCCATCGTCTTGTAAGCCTGCTGGGCGTCTGCTGCGATGGTGCCGAAGTCCATCTGGTCGAATATCTTCTGCGCGCCGCCAGCGAGCTGCTCGTACTCCGAGAAGCCCTTGATGGCCGCGACGGTCACCGCGCTGATTCCAGCTGCTGCCGCTGTGGAGCCTGCGACGGCAGCTTTCACCGCGAGGTTGAAGCCCTTCTTGAGCGCCGTGCCCGTCTTGCCGAACTCGCCCGAGAAGCCACCCGTGAACCCATTGGCCGCCTGCTTGCCCGCGTCCTTGCTGTCGGACCCGAGCTTGGAGAAGCTGAGCTTGGGGATTACCTGCAAATACGCCGAGCCGATTACCGCGTCAGCCATCAGAATCACCTCCCCTGAACCTTGCCAGCACCCGCTCGTAGTCCATCGGCGTCACCGCCTCCGCCGTCTCGAACGGCTTGGCGTCGCCGGGCCTTTGCAGGTGCTCGTAATCCTTGGCGAACAGGTCGCCGATGGTGTCGATGAGCAGCGCGAGGAGGTGCTCGGTGCGGCTCCACGCCGCGGAGGGGTCCATCTCGCGCTTGGTCTCGCTGTCGTAGGGCAGGTGGCGCAGAAAAAGCGCGACGGCCCCCCAGCCGATGGTGGAGGGCACGTCGCGCAGCCTGACTCGCCATCTGTCGTACAGGTCGAAGTCGAGGGCGTCGCCATGCTCGCGCACGGCGAGTGCGACGCCTAGGATTCCCCCACTTCGATGCCGCTGCCCTCGGCGAGGGCCTGGAACAGGCGCATGTAGCCCATGTCCGTCAGCGGCTCGTCGGCGAGGTCGGGGCACAAGGACAGCACGAAGTCGCGCATGGCCTTAACCTGCGCCACCATGCCGTCCGCCTCGGACACGTCCGCCATGCCATCCACCTGCTCCGCGGTGAGGTCGGCGAAGCGGGGAAGCTCGTAGGTCTTGCCGCCCGCGCCCTCGACCACGAACGGGACGGGCGCGGCGATGGTGAAGTCAGCCAAAGTCTTGCTCCTTTAGTCACCGATGGCGACGGGCGCCAGCTCCTTGTAGTAGCCGCCGATGGTCGAGTCGTAGAGCGCCTGGAACGTGACCGTGTCGATGATCAGCTCGGAGCGCGAGTGGGTGCCGAGGTCGATGGACTGGGGCACGCAGTTGGGGTAGATGGTGCGGACGATGGACGCGGGGTCGCCGTTGGCGTCGTTGCGCAGCTCGTCCACGATGACCACCCACGTGTCGGTGGAGCCGTCGAACACGGCGTTGCCGCTCTCGTCCACCTTGGAGGCGCCGTACTTGAGCCTCTTGGCCGCGACGGAGTTGTCGATGATGGGCACCTCGAGCGTGGCCGAGGGGTTGGACGGCGAGCTGAGCACGTCCTTGCCCGCCCAGTCGTGGACGGGGTCCTCCTTGCCGAGGTCCACGGCGGGCGTGATGCCGCTCTCGGACACGCGGACGGTCTCGAAGCCCGTCAGCGCGGCGCCGGAGGTGGTGGGAATGGTGGGGTTGGAGCTGGCGAGCGCGACGGAGAAGTACGCCTCGTCCTTGGGGCGTCCGAAGCTCGCAAGCCCGGCGTTGTTGTTTGCCATTGGTCAGTCTCCCTTCGCGCTCTACCAGAGCGCGTGGACGGTGAACGTTGCCTGCCACCAGACATGGCGCTCGTCCGCGCCCAGCGGCACGGGGTCGGCCATCATGGTGGCGCTGGTGGCGCGCATGGCGTCGCAGGCGTCGCGGATCAGCTCCTCGGCGTCCGCCGCGGACCTTGCCCACGCCTGCACGGCCACGTCGGTGTGGAGGGCGTCGCGGTCCGACATGCCGCCCACGGGGTACGCCACGACGAAGCTGTCGGGCCTCGTCGCGGGCACCTGCGCGGAGACGGGCACGCCGAGCGACGCCGCGAGGTGGGCCACGACCAACTCTGCTATCGAGCGCATGGGCCTCACCTCGACTTGAGAATCGTGTTGTGGTGCGCGTTGTCCACGCGCGCCTTGTAGTTGCCGCACACGACCTTGGCGACGGGCACGAACGTCAGCTGGTTGACGTAGGCGCGGTACTCCGCGCCGCGCACCTGCGCGTTGGCGTTCGCGCGCGCCGCTATCGGCCCCGCGATGCCCTGGAGCATGGACACGACCGCGCCCGAGCTGAGCACGGCGTCGATGCCGCCGAGGTCGGGCCTGAGGTCGGTCAGCCCGACGCTAGCCATCGCGCCTCCCCACGGTCACGGGCATCGTCCACTCGCCGGGGACGTCCGCCTCGGTGTAGGGCGCGGGGTCGCCAGCCACGCGGTACTCGTCGCCGCGCACAGTGACGATGGCGCCGCGCAGGTCGGCGCGGTAGCCGCGGGGGAAGTGCAGCGTGTAGGTCGCCACGATGCCGTCGGGGCGCGTCGCGGCCACCTCGTCCATGGTGGCGGGGGCCACGAGGACGTTGCGCACGGGCGCGGGGTCGGCGTAGGCGACGGTTGGGTTGCCCAGCCTGTCGGTGCCGCCGTCCACGCGCAGCGCGACTTGGACGGTCTCGCCTCGAATCATCGCGCCCCCCTACGCCATCTGGCCGCAGCCGATGCGGGCGCCGCCGATGCCCAGCAGGGCAAGCTCGGGGGCGAGCATCTTTGGCGTGCCGTAGCTCGTGGGGAGCGTGAAGCTCTGCGAGTAGGGTCCAGCCGTGACGGTGGCCTGCGTCGCGCCGACTGGCACGTCCGCGCCCCCGCTGGGCATGACCCTGTTCGCCATGGACCTGCACACGCGCATGAGCCTGTCGGCCATGTCCTCGTCGGACGGGTCGGCGGCGCGGCCATGGCGGGCCAGCTCCATGTCGATTGCGGCGGAGCAGTCATCGAGGCACTCTTGCAGCATGGACACGTCGTCCACCTCGCCGTAGCGCACCTCGTACTCGTCCGTCGTGCAGTAGGATTCCCTTGCCATGGCCGCCTCCACTACTTCTGGTCGGGCTTGGGCGCCTTGCGCGGGGCGCGGCGCTTGGGTTCGGGCTTTTGCTCGTCGGCGCGGGTGTACCCGTGCTCGAGCAGCAGCGGGGCGTCGGCGTCAGACGCGCTGAACCGCACGCCGTTCGGAGAAATCAGCTCGACCATGACTAGGCGGTAAGCAGGTTGAAGTAGCCGGTGCCCTCGACGGCGAAGGCGACCTCGACCTCGGCGCGCACGGCGATCATGTTCTGCTGCCAGAGGTTGATGACGGTCTCGCCGGAGGTGAGCGTCGCCTG
>Ga0326512_10002130_pt1 | contig 14689 bp, 10 predicted proteins | sample 1_2617_0518_D_FD_203652 | JGI IMG/M metagenome (GOLD analysis project Ga0326512, IMG submission 203652) | Bovine rumen microbial communities from UC Davis, California, United States - 1_2617_0518 | ecosystem: Host-associated > Mammals > Digestive system > Stomach > Rumen | place: USA... | reverse complement strand
TTACGGAGACTGAGTTCTATCAGATTGAACAACTCAAGGGTGTTATCATCCAAGAGGGCTGTACGGCTTTAGTCTATGTGGACGGAGATTTGGTTGGTTCTTTATCAGGTGGTGCTTATACATTCCCTGTGAAGAGTGATGCAGAAAAGAAAGCAGAGCGTGAGCAGGCCGAGCAGAAAATAAAAGACCAGGAGCGCAAAAAGCAAGAAACTTTTATGGACCGTGGACTCTTTGGTACTATTGGCATAGGTTTGAATACAGTCCGCCGTTTCTTCTTCGGAAATAAGAAGGGGGAAAGCGAACAGAAACGCCAAGCCCGCCAACAGAAGGTGGAGAAAGTGCTCAAGGAAAAGAATCAGCCTAAGCTCATCCGTGTCTATTTAGTCAGTGACCGTGTACTCACCTTAACCTTTGGCGGACAACTGAATCAGAATGGCGGTATTGACTTCGTTCCTTTCAATATTCCCACAAAGATTGTTGATGTTGAAATCGGCGTGTCACTTCAGATGCAGATTAATAACATCCATGATTTCTTGCGTAACTATTTAGCTGATCGCGATAGTGTGACTACTATTCAGGTTCAACAGCTGGCTACACCTGCCGTTCAAAACACGTTAACCCAGATGCTCCGTAATTTGGACTATCAGCAGGAAGGACTGCCAGAACCAATTGTAAATAACCTGAAAGGACGCATCCAGCAGGCTATCAATAATCAATTATTCGGAATTCAGTGTACACAGGTATTACAGATTACAGACCGTTCAGCCGATTTTGAACGTTTCCGTCAGGTAGAGCGCGAACTGTTCTGTTCAGAGAAAGAACTGGAGTTCCTACAACGTACAGGCGAATTCCGTAACCGATTAGCTTCAGAGGCCAATAAACAGACTATCGACAAGGCTACGAGTGAAGAAGAACTGCGTTATGCCCTGCAGCAACTCAATAAGGACAAACTTCTGCACGACGACGAGATGGAACAGTTCGTCCTTATGCTAAATGCACAAAAGCGTCTGCGTGTAGCCAAGAGCCAGGAGGAGGAATATGAAGCACTCTTAGATCTGAAGAAGAGCCGCTTGGTGAAGGATGACGAGATGGCTGCTCTCGAGGATGCTCTCACACACAACAAGATAGAACGCGACTCTGTTACCGAGATTATGCGCATCCAGCATCAGCAGAGTGTTGACGATGCCCGTCTGCATGCCCAGTGGGCGCTCGATGACCAGAAACAAGACCATGATTGGGAGCGTGAAGACCTGCAACGTCGTCGTGACTGGGGCATCGAGGATGAGCAGCGCGAACGTGAGTGGATGCATGAAGAGCAGGAATATAATCGTCAGTGGGGGCGTACCCAGCAACAGGACGAATATAATTGGCAGAAGCGCATCAGAGAAACAGACTTTGACTGGCAGCAAGAGGAACGTCGTCGCGAGACCGAGTGGCAGCAGCGCGTACGTGAGGAGCAGATGCGTCGCGAGAACGAACAGACAAACTATGATCGTCAGCGTCAGTCTAAGTTTGACGACATTGATATCCTTGATAGGAAGGCCCAGATTGCACAGCGCAACATGCAAGCCATGAAAGAAGCTGAGTTGCGTGAACTGCAAGAGCAGAATCGTTCTAGCGAGACCATTCATAACATGGATGTTCAGGCTGAGATGAACCGCGACAATGTGGAGGCAAACATGACAGCTGAGCAACTGATGGCTAAGCGTGCCGCACAACTCACTGGTGAGGGACAGGTGGCTTTTGCTCAGGCACTTGGCTCAGGCAAGGAAAACGAGCTCTTGCAAAAACAACAGCAGGAGCAGAAAGAACTCTACGAAAAGATGATGCAGATGCAGCAACAGCAAGGTGGCCAGAACCAGGAGATGATGCTGAAGATGGCTCAGATGATGCAACAGGGCATGATGGGTATGGGTCAGCAACAGCAGGCCTTCCAACAACAGCGTTTCGACGACCAGCGACAGCGTGCTGATGAGTATCGTCAGGATGCCCAGCGTCAGCAGGATCGTATGGATCACACATTGGATCAGTCTTTGAATTATACAACCCGTGCCCACCAGACCGACTCGCAGAGCTTCGCACAGGCTATGGGCGGAGTTCCCCACGCTTTCCAGCAGATGCCATCGCAACAGCCTCTGCAGCCTGTAGCACCAACAGCTCCTGCTACTCTTCAAGTTCAACATTGCCCTGCCTGTGGTGCAGAGGTTCCAGAAGGCGAAGCTTTCTGTGGCGAGTGTGGACAGAAACTATAACAAACTATTCGTGTTATCTAAGTTTGCAGTATGACGGCAAGAGAATATTTAAACGAACTGAGCAAAAAGCGAGATGAGGCAGGTAAAGATAAGTCTACACAAGGGAAAAAGCGCTATAACTGGCTGAGTCGACGTTGGTCGCTCGCCCGTAGGGCAAACCTGGAAGGAGTAGAATCGGCAGACTTGTTGCGCAGTCTCACAGAGAACCTCATTCATGATTGGGCACTACCAGACGACAAGGTGAATACTTTCAAGGAAGCCGTCAGCGTAGTGTGGCACGATGCCGAAGATGACAACGGCGACGTTACCATGGCCCACCGTTGGTCACGGCGTTGGTCACTGGTGTATAAGGCTGTCAATGAAGGTGTCAAATCCGTGCGCCAGCTTCAGAACCTGATAGAGAACCTAACTCGTCAATGGGCACTACCAGACGACAAAGTGAAGACGTTCAAAGAAGCCCTCAGTGTGGATTGGCATGATGCCGAGGCCGTCAAAGACACATCGAAACAAAACGAAATACTGACTAACCGACTGTCTCGTCGTTGGTCACTCGTTCAAACTGCGGTCAATGACGGAGTTGATTCTGTAGAAGACCTGCAGCATCTGTTGCTCCACCTGACGCGCAATTGGAAACTCTCAGACAGCAAAGTGAAAACGTTTAAAGAAGCCGCCAGCGTGGAATGGCACGATGCAGAAGACCTGAACGACAGTACCACTCGGCAGCTCAGTCAACGATGGTCAGACATCCATTCAAAAATCAGAAAAGGATGTTCGTCTGTCAAGAAACTACAACGGGAAATGAAATTGGTAACTACAGATGACATGGATGGCAGCTATGACGACTATATTGTGGATGCCACGTCCCTTTCAGGTATGAGCAAGAAGAGCATTGTGGCGTCAAAGTCATCACGTCAGCCTGCATCTGCACCCAAGTCTGTGACATCTGAACCTAGCATACAAATCATAACCACTATTTCAAGCTCAAATCTTAAAACAGAAGACATGAATAAGAATCAATCAGAAATGGCAAATGCCATAGAGAAGCAAATAAAGGCTCTACAAGAAGGCCCAAAATTTGATAAAGAGTTTATGGTTTATTTTGACTCTAAAAAGGCTGAAGGACCATATAATGATGTATACATGTTTTGTTTTATCAAACATGGTGTTATTACCCTTGATACATTAATTGCTGAAAAGGGAAAGACCTCCACGATGCGGGCTGGTGACTGTAAGGAACTTGAAGATTTCTTCAGTTTATTTGAATCTGATAATAAAAAAGGCTTGTCAGACAATATACAAGATGTTGCCGAAGAATCAAACTTAGGAGACAATATACCAAAAAACTTGTTGAATCTATATTTAGACAACGAAGATTTATTTGAAGAAGTTGATGGCGCAGATGAAGTACTTGAACATATTCATAAATTGTCAATTGATGACCGTAAGTTGAACAAGAACAAAGGTGATATGTTTTTCTCTATAGATGACCTGGAGGGCTCTTTGAAGGAAGGTCTAACAGATAGTCAAAATGCTGTTCTGAAAAGAATGGTGAAAGAAACCTATCGATTCCTTCTTCATACAAAATGGGATGCTGATCTTCCCGCTGAACTTGTAGACTTGACCGTTGAAGTAGCAGAATTGTTTGATGACTCCTTCTCGCATATAGACTATATTCTTAGGGGGGCATATAAGATGCGCAAGAATTCATCAGGTAGAGATGTTGATGGTATTCTTCATTTCTTAGAGGGTCGTTTTGTCGATGATGCAATTCCAACACCCAACCAAGAAAAGATATTACGTCAAATTGCAGAGATAATGTATGCCTTTATACACCCGCAAGAAAAAACACCTGAGGAGGGTTTACACAAAGCATGGGACGAGAAATTATCAAAATCTTTAATTGATAATTTCATTGAGAATGCTGACTTGTTTAATAACGAGAATGGCTCTGAACTTATTGATGAGGATATTCTTGAATCCATTTATACACAAACGGAAAGCTTTAATCTAGAAGAAGCTGAAGTTCATTTTCAGGTTTCAGATTTAGAAGGCTATGCAAATGAAGAACTGACAGATAAACAAAGTGTGGAATTAAAGAAACTTGCAAGAAAAGTACTTGGTTTCCTACTTCACAGAAAATGGGATGAAACTCTACCTCCTAAGATGGTTGACTTAATCATAAAGGTAGCAGACTTATTTGATGACCCATATGACGAAAAATACATTGACCGAAAAATCTGTGTTTTCACTTATAAATTAAAAGGGGATGACTCTTTTGAAATTGACGATTTCACAGATCGATTAGAAGGAATTTTGGTTGATGATGTCACACCAACAGCAGAGCAGGAGAAAATCCTACATGAGATTGCAGTAATGATGCATAATTATGTTAACTCATAATTTGATTTCAAGATGATGTATTGCCCTAATTGTAAGAAGGAATATGATGGCAGGTTTTGCCCGGAATGCGGCACCCAACTCATAGAGTCGCCTGATTGTCGGGGGAACTTCAATCTCAACCTGGGTGATGCCAACGCTATTAGTGGTGGCATACATCTGGCAGACTCCCATAACATTCATAACGAAGACAAAAGTGTACATAATGTTACAAATAACACATCCACAATCACCAATATAACCCAGGTATCAGCTCAAAAAACAGAATTAGAAATATTACAAGAGCATAAGATTTCGTTTCTTAATGCCTGCAAGAGAGCTTACGAGGACAATGTACTCGAGCCATCTGAGGCTATAGAGCTTGAAGAGTTGAGAATCAAAATAGGATTGGACAGGGCTACTGCTGATGGCATTTTAAAGTCAGTCAAGGAGTTATCCAATCGAAATACACGCAAGTCAGATCTTAATCAAATTGCAAAAACCAAGTTGAGGATTCTTACTGATAACCTTCAAAAGAATGATGTCACGGCGCTCATGGATCAGATAGATAGCTTAGGACCATTGGTTCGGAGATTTGATCACGATGAGCTTTCACGCAAATATTATCTCGTGCTTGCAGCTTTGAATCCACAAAAGTGTATAGAGGAGAAAGAAAGAACCCCAACCGACAGCTATTGGGAAACCTTCTGGTGCTACCTTGCATATATTAAAGCAGGATGTCTGGGAGAAGCAGAAGATACACTTGCAAATTTGGATCATTTCTCGAGATATCCTGAAGACAACATGACAATTTTGGCTGCAGCTGGTGCGCTGATGATGGGACATACAGAAGAAGCCAAGGAATATCTGGATGCCGCAACGGGAGAATACACGCCAGCCCTGCAGCGTTTCGTTGACAGTTTAAACCTTCTCCTAACCCCTGCTATGGCAAAAGAGACTGGAGCCGATGAGAATCATTGCGCTTTTTATCTCATCAATTTCTTCGGGCAAAAGAATCCAAGAGCTAAGGCTGAAGAAGAGGCTTTGTCAATATTGGCAGAACGGAAACAAAAGGTTGTGGTTCAGCGAAAGTGGTTAATGGCTATTGGTGATGCCATCTCTTTCGAAGAGGTAGAAGATTATTGGAGTAATTTGAAACAGCCTATATTTTCTGGTATGCGTGTAGAAGAACCTACAAATAAGAGCATCTCAAAATTTTGCAGTTCTATAGGGAACAATGATAATAGCTTGGTTCTCTTTCATCCACAGAAAATAGAACTGTTGGGGTATAGCAAAAGCGGCAGCGTTGGGGTATTATATTATATATCACACGACATGAACAAATATTTCTCCAAATATGCTGTGATAGTTGAAGCCAAACAAGCCCTAAAAGACTACTTTTCTTCAGGTAATCGCCCTAACGATCTTGAATTTTGGCAAGAAACAAGTTTCAAAGATTTACTATCTAAATAGTATTCATTTCTTACAATTCTAGTAAATGAGCAAAATAAATAATACAGTAGAACAGTTTGAAGCTATGCGTGTTGCGGCAGAAGAAGAGGCGCAAGCTATCATGAACGCAAGAAATGTACCCAAGCGCACTGCGGCAGAAAAAGAGGCGCAATCCATCATGAGCGTAAGAAATGCTGCTATGTTTACAGTTTCTCATGCCCAGAAAGAAACAGGTGACGATGCAAAGAATGTTGGGGCTCAGCAGAAGAGGACACAAGTGGAAGTTGGGAATCAAATCCAAAAGTCGAAAAGCTATAAACTATTGGGTTGTTTGTCGCTAATTATCCTCATTATCACTTTTTGGGGGTTTACGTCAGCTATCAAGAGTTGTCAAGATGAACGAGAAGAATCTGAAGCAGATCCCATTGTGAAGATTGATCCATCATTGGACATCAAGAATCAGCTGGCTGTTTACTATGACTGGATCTATGAGATTAACGGTTTCTATGAGCTATCGAAAGATGGGAAGTATGGCCTTGCAACAGCCAATGGCGTTGTTGTCTGCAAACCCAAGTATGACAACATCTCTTTCACATATTTTGATTTTGGCCTTATCGTGGTCAGCTTGGACAGCAAGTACGGATTTCTGAATTCAGAGGGTATTCAGATTATGACTCCTAAATATGAATACTATGAATCATATAATGATACTGGTATTATCGAAGTCATGTTGGATGAAAAGTTTGGCCTTTTCACTGCAAAGGGTGAGGTTGTGAAGCCTCAATACTCAACTATAGATGCTACAGATGATGAGACAGGATTAGCTATAGTCGAAAAAGACGACAAGTATGGTCTTTTGAATATGAAGACCTTCAAAGAGGTAACCCCCTGCATCTATAATTTAATCTCTGACTTCGATGGTGGTCTATATGAGGTAACGATTGACAACAAAATAGGTTACCTCAATAAAGATGGAAGTGTTTTTCAAAAGCCGGAATAATGTGTAATTGCAATTAAATGATGAATTATGAACATTGACGAATATCTTAACAATCTACAGTCAGACCTAGATAACCAGTTATCGGGTTTAGGGATTGAAACACGACAAACAGTCGAAGAGTCTACTTGCAAGTTCTGCCCGGAATGTGGAGCAAAAGTAGATGCAGCAGCTAATTTCTGTCCATCCTGTGGTTATTGCTTCAATGCTGAAGCCTCCGCTACTGAGGAGCATTCCTCTGATAATAGTAGTGAGCAGGAAGGTATTATCTGGACTGATACCCAGCGCTTAGCCAATAAATACGGCATATCACGTATTGCTGTGGCCGATATTATCGAAGGCTTTATCAATGCGAACAATGACTTTGGACTTAATTGGCATCTGTTAGATATGTCAGACCATCAGGCAGGTTTGGGCGAAGCCACATGGATGGACTATAGCGACGTACTGCAGAATTATATCAAGGATGAAGGTATTGCTTCTGGCCCCCACCTCTCTTTATTTATCGTAGGTGGCAACGATGTTATTCCACAGCCCGCAGAAGACAATCCGTGCGGAGGCGGCAGTGATTATGAAATGTTTGTCTATGCCGATTTCTATTATTGTTTCTACGGACAATTGCCACTCGACTTCCTTGATTTTAACAAGGCCCGCTGTAATGTGGCCCGTCTGCCATTGGAAACAGGACTGTTGCGCACCTCGATAGAGGAAGATCTGCAGGCTTACTTTAACATCAGCAATATGGTTTCAGAGCAGGGAGGCATCGGTATAGGTCGCGCCGTGATGACCTCAAACTATGATTGGATTCCTGCCAGTCGTGAGATGTCACGAAATCTGCCTACGGAGCACATGGATGATGAGGATGAGGTTGTACTCGACAACATGTTTCTCTCACCTAGCATTATGGAAGACATGGATGATGAACTGGCAGAGCAGTACTATGAGAAGTTGAGTGAAGCCGACATGTTGGTGTTTAATCTGCATGGAGCATGTGCCCCTGAAGACTCAGGTTTCTATAGTAGCGGTCTGGCTTTCAGTATTGACATGCTGCGCGAGTCGAATGCCCGCATCTTCAACACCGTGGCCTGTTGGGGAGGAAGATATATAAAGTACGCGCGCGAACAGAGTATGCTGCTCTCTGCTATGTATGGTGGCGGTGTACTCCTTTATAGTGGTTCTTGTGTTCCAGCTATGGGTAAGTGTGGCAATTTCCAGCATGATGAGACATGGCGCATCCAACCAGCTGCCTATAGCGAGACGTTTATGGCACGCTTTGCAGAATATGAGTGTTTGGGAACGATGACTGCAGGAGAGGCTTTCCTCAAAGCTAAATGTGACTACTACAATTCAAGTCGCCAGATTGAGGAGGACGAGATCATTTTAGCTACAGTGCTCATGTTCAACCTCTATGGTAATCCTAAACTGCGTACTCATCCCAATATAGAAGCAATTGCAGCTATACAGGAAGATGACGGCTCGAAACAAGTTCGTATGCCGTTCAGAAAGATGAATCGTACAGCTGTCATGAAGGCTCAAAAGCATCCAAACGGTATAAAATCTCTTGTTGAGGAAGTGCGCGGAATGGTAGATATCAATCTTCGAATGATTCACAATACCATCACCACCAACCTCTACCAGCAGTTAGGTTTGGAACCTCGTGAGTTGTACAGCGTAGAACGTTATGAGACCACCAATGCTCAAGGTCGTCCTGAGAAAGGTTACCTATACAACTATCAACGCAAGATAGGCCCCGTCAGCACTCAAGTGCGTGCTAAATTAGATGAGCATGGACATTTGATAGATGCTATTCAAACAAAATAAGTTACTTTAAATAATACCACATATGATTTGTCCTCAATGTAACAAACATTATGAGAACGGGAAGTTCTGCCCAGAATGTGGAACAAAGCTGATAGAGAAGCCTATTGATAATGGTGTGAACGTCAACCTTGGAGATGCCAATGCCATCAGCGGCGGGCTTCATGTGAGTGATTCTCATGCTGTACACAACGAAGACAAGAGTGTACACAACATTACTGACAACAGTTCTTCGACAGTAACTAACGTCAATATTGCGGCTCAGAAGTCAGATGTTGAGTTACGTCAGGAGAATGAAAATCAGTTTATCAAAGCTGTCCGCGAACGGGTTGTAGATGGGTTGACGCGCCAGAAAGAAGTAGAACTGGAACAGATTGCCCGCGACTGGAAGATTAATCCGCACCATGCCCATCAGATTATAGAGGCAGAACGAAAGAGTGCTGAAATTCTGTCTGGTGGTCAAGGCAATGAATACTATGCAGGCAAAGTGCTGCAAAATGTGTACGATGCTGTCAATACCAATCAGGCAGACATTCTGAAGCGATTGTTTATCCCGTTGGAAGAATTGGCAAAGACGATGGACGACGGCAATGTGCAGTACTATTATTACATGTTGCTTGCTTCGCAGAATCCTGCTGGATGTATAGTGTCGTTTGTTAATCATCATACAGACAATTACTGGCAACTTTTCTGGACTTGCATCGCATACGTCAAGTTGGAACAGGTGCAGAATGCCGTAGCCCTGATTCCGCGACTTGGCGGTTTTGGAGGCCCACATGGCGATATCGATCTGTTAACAGCTCTGGAAAACTTGTCGGACTTCAGACGCACCAAAAACGACTATTTTTTTCAGCAGTTGCAGACCAACCTGCATGGTGCAATCAGTGGAGGTCTCAGTGAACTGCTCAGACCATTATTGTATGCTGTGCAGGAACTGGCTAAGGAGAAACAACAACCCGAAGACTGGTATGCTTTTTACGTACAAACGACTCTCAAGGAACTTAGCCCTGAGAAGGAAAAGCACATGAGCAAGGATATCCCTCAGATGCCAACGCCCCCCGCTATGCCTAAATTTGATCCCCAGGCAGTTCAACTCAAACAGAGTCAAGGATGGAATGCTTTGCAGGCTGCACAGCAAATGGGACTGGGCAAGATGCCATCCATGCAGGATACGCAGGTGCAACTCAATGCGATGCGAAATCAGATAATGGAAAGTATACCGCCTATGCCTCAGGCAGCACAAGAAACTGATAAAACAATAATTTGATACAATAACAACTATGGGTATTTTTGGATTTAAGTCTTCACGAGAAGTAGAAGAAGAGAAACAGAGAGCAGCCGAACAGGCTAAACGTGAAATTGAGCGTAATAATCTTACTAACCTCAGCAATCTGAGCAAGGGTAGTCAGATGAATTTTGCTATTCCCTATTTCGATGTGTTTGATCCACGTCTGCAGGATTATGGCTGCCCAGTTTCTGTACATGGCGCTATCGTCTATAGTATTGAGGATATGGACTTGTTCCACCAACTCAACAAGAACGAGGGCTATAGCGACGAGACTTTCAAAAACAAATTGAGAGGTCAGGTTACGAAGTTTGTCAAGGGAGTGGTGACCAACGCTCCGATTGACGCTCAGATTCCTGTGGTACAATTGGAACGAAAGATTCTTGAGATTGGTGAACTAGTTCAGGCAAAGGTGACGCCGCAGATTGAGCGTCTCTTTGGCATCACTGTGCGTAGTCTTGATATTACAAGTATCATGATTGATAAATCAAGTCGCGGCTATCGTGAACTAAAAGCTTTGACTGCAGATTTGGAGAGGGAGCGCGTGATGGCTCAACACGATGCCAATATCTCAAACTTCAACTTGCAGAATTCTCTAAATCAAGATCAGCTGAAAATGCAGTCCTCACTCAACCTCGATGCCATGAAGCGTCAGCAGGAGTTGAATCTGGGAGGGCAGGAACAACTGCAGGACATGAACCTGGAAAATCAGCGCGAAACGATGCGTATTCAACGTGAGGAGATGCAGCGCGCCAGTCGTTTGCAGACGGAGCAGACTTTCCTTGGCGCCCATCAGGCCAACCTAAACGCTGGTGTGCTCAACAATGCTACTGACAATGGCATCAACGCCTTCCGTACCCAGCAGTCACAGATGGGCGCAGCTATGGGTATGAGCGCAACCCCGCAGATGCCAGGAATGCAGATGAAACAGGCTACGCCACAGGTGAGCTATATGGTAGCTGTCAACGGGCAGCAGGCTGGTCCCTTTGATTGGAACCAATTGCAGCAACTTGTCTGTCAGGGTCAGCTTACGCAGCAAACCTACGTCTGGAAACAGGGCATGTCCAACTGGGCGTTCGCCGGACAGGTGCTAGAGCTACAGCCCCTTTTTATGAATGCAGCTCCTCCGCAGATACCTGGTGTACCGCCTATACCGGGAATGTGAATTTTATGTGATTTTTTTAACTATTTAATTATCGTATTATGTTTTCTGAAAGATTAGAGAACCTTATAAAAGCTGCTCTGCAAGATGGTGTCTTGACAGAGCAGGAAAAAGCATCTATCATCAAAAGGGCTAAGGCTGAAGGAGAAGATGTGGATGAAGTGGATATCTATATCCAATCATTGGTACAGAAAAAACAACAAGAGCTTGCGAAGGAAGCACAAGAAGCCGAAACTGCTAGAATTGTTGCCCAAAAGAAGGAACGCGAAGCCAGAATGGCATCTGAACTTGAAGAACAGAAGCAACGTGATCATATCATGCGCAAGTGTCCTGTATGTGGTGGTATCATTCCTGCATTATCTAACGTATGTCCTCATTGCCAACATGTGATTAACAGTTATGAGACTGATGAGAAAATGATGGAAATGATAAAAAAGATTACTGCTGCTGCCGATAAAATGTATTGTTACGATGGTGAATTTCGTTTTTATAAGAAAGAAAATAAAATCACAAAGGATGAATACCTTATCGAAGAAAAGAAAAAAGAACCTTATGTAAAGTTGTGGCATGGTGAAAAATGGGGATATTATCGTTATGAGTTATTTGATTATTATTTTCCAATGCTTGCCGAATTAGAGAAACTTTATGGAGACTTACCCAGGGTTAAAGATTTTCTTTTAGAGCAAAAAAGAAAACAATTTGGTTTGCTGTCCAAAGAATTTGTTAAGAAAATTAATGATGATGATTATGACGAAGTTGTAAAAGCAGAACAAATTTTAAATTCTATCATTAGTTCATATGGATCGCTGCCAGAAGCCCAAGCCTTGGAATCCCAATATCAAGCGAAGTTAGAAGAAAGGAAAAAGGAGACAAAAGTAAAAGGGTGTTTTAAGAAAATTGGATGTGCTATCATTATTGCGATTATAATGTTATTCTGCCTTATTTTTGGACACTAGTGTTGTAAACTAATAGAAGATGGGAAGAACAATATCGCTATTTGCAGATTATCATGGAACTGAGAACTCCGTGACTAACTTTTGTGGCTTAATGCTAAAACTCGTATATCAGGAAAGTCCAAAATTATTTTATCAACTTCTAGACATTTTGTTTGAAGGTGAAGCAGAAGTTCCTTTCTGCGGCCCAACATTCGAACAGCAAAAAGGGAAGAGTAAAAGTATTCCTGACCTTGAAATAAGGCAAGAATCCTTCCAAATATTGATGGAAACAAAACTAACAGACTGGTTTCACAAAGACCAATTGGAAAACCACATAGCAGGGTTCTCTGATAGAGTAGATTCTAAGATACTGATTCTGCTTTGCAATTTTGAGGACAAGAATTACAACCAAGCCCGTCAGGATTTCAGGGATAGGATGAAAAAGGAGAAGAATATTTCTGCAGTAGAAGTTACTTTCGAAGACCTCTTGAAAGGGTTGTCCGAAGTCTGCATTACACCGCAATTACATGAATATCTAAACGAGTTTGAAGAATTCTTAGACCGGAAAGCATTGTTGCCTATTTGGAAACACAGGCTGGATGTCGTCAATTGTGGCGGAACAAAAAACGAGATTTTGGAGGATAGTGTGTATATGTGTCCTAATCGTGGCGGTCAATATCGCCATGAGAGGGCAAGATATTTCGGAACGTATTGGGACAAGAATGTGGCCTATATTTATCATATTGATGCCATTGTAGTATGTGATATCAACTTCCAAGGTTGTGAACTCAAATGGAAGAATGATATAAATGATACAGAAGAAGAACTTTTTGAACGTGCTAAAGCCTTTATACGTAAATATCGCATTGGTGAAATCAAGCAAAACGGCTTACAAGTATTTCTATTAAGTGAGCAGAGAGAAGTGAATTTCAAAAAGGATACGAAAGGAGGTCTATTCGGATCAAAGAAATATTTTGCAATTAGCGAGGCAACGGATATTGATAGTTGTGCCAAGCTTATTAAAGGGAAAAAATGGTCGGATTTTGAAACCAAATAATAAAAAACAGTAGTTATGGCACTAAGAATTAATAAAGACATTAGAATCGCCCCCGTCGAGACTATATATTTTGAGTCTGACGATGAGTTTACGGATTTTTGCGTAGCTCCATATGCGGTAATAGAGCAATCTGAAAAAGGAGGATATTATTACCATGGGGAGTTTTCTGCTCTCTATAAAAAAGCTATAGAAGAGGGAAAGAGGTTCGTGATTAAAGATGAGAATTCCCAAGTATACAAGCGTCAGTGTGTTTGTAAAAGAGTGTTGGTTCCTAAGATAGACGGTTATGTCGCGCGAAAAGACGTGCTAGTGCAATTGCCAGTCAAGAACCTTGATGAATGGAATTCATTGAATATGAGTTTGAGAAATAAATGATGACTTTGAAGCGGCAATTGACAGTCTGTCTTAAGCAGACAGCACAGATGGAGCAGGAGGCTCAAAGCCTTGTATTGGCACCGAGCGAACAAGTTCGTTTGGTAGCCTTGTTGCAATCTGCCAAAGAAGCATTGACTGAAGCAGAAAAGATGATTCTGCGAGAGGATGGTGACGGACAGCAAGAGACTGCTGCCAAGTTGCAGCTATGGGAACGCAAACTGCTTGACCTGAGCCTGCGTAACAATTTGCTCAATATGAAATTGGGCAAGAATGCCATTCGTTATGAACATGATGACATTGCCACCTTGGAGGATGAACTGGATCAAGGCAAGGAGTTTGTTCTTGATCAAAAAGAGCTCAAGTGCGTCTATCGAGCTGTGCGAACCAATTTAGAAGAGAGTGGTGTCAACACGCTATTCCTGACATTTGGTACGCTTCATTGGAACGAACGGAGTGGGGGGCAAATATGCTGCACCCAGTCCTGAGAAAGGTTACCTATACAACTATCAACGCAAGATAGGCCCTGTCAGCACTCAAGTGCGTGCTAAGTTAGTTGAACATGTACATTTGATTGATGCTATTCAGGCAAAATAAGTTACTATATTTTAAATATATACCGCATATGTATTGTCCAAACTGTAAACAAGAATACGATGGCAAGTTCTGCCCAGAGTGTGGAACAAAGCTGATAGAGAAACCTGCTACGAGTGGTGTTAGCCTCAACCTCGGTGATGCCAATGCCATCAGCGGTGGTCTGCATGTGAGTGATTCACACGCTGTACACAACGAGGATCGTAGTGTTCATAACATTACGAATACGACATCTACAGTCAACAACATAACTCAGGTGTCGGCACAAAAGACGGAGATAGAATTGCTTCAAGAACATAAAACGCAGTTCCTTAATGCTTGTAAACGAGCATACGAGGATAACGTTTTGGAGCAATCGGAAGTTGTTGCACTTGAAGAGCTCAGAATTA
>Ga0326512_10002127_pt1 | contig 14691 bp, 22 predicted proteins | sample 1_2617_0518_D_FD_203652 | JGI IMG/M metagenome (GOLD analysis project Ga0326512, IMG submission 203652) | Bovine rumen microbial communities from UC Davis, California, United States - 1_2617_0518 | ecosystem: Host-associated > Mammals > Digestive system > Stomach > Rumen | place: USA... | reverse complement strand
CAAGGACTTAAATGAGTAGAAACAACAAACTTAGAGAAATTATAGCTAACGACCTCAAAAATGGGATTCTATGGGAAGCAAGGTGTAATCATAACAGAACTTGTGATTCTTGTAGTGTCGGACTTTCTTGTATCGAAAATGGTTGGCACGAAGTAAAAGAACTTGATGAAATCAACGAAGACAAAAATGACTATCGTTGTCCGAGTCTTCTTTTTATGAAAGACCCAGAACGCATTCGGGTTTTTATTTCTGGGAAGATGGTAGGTCTTAAACCAGAAGTCTTTATTGAAAAGTTCAAAAAAGCAGAAAAGAAACTTGAGCTTTGGGGATTTGAACCGGTTAACCCTTGCAAGATTGGTGGTATAATCAGAAGAAAACATAATTGGACACGTGAAGAAGCTATGAATGAAGAACACGTCGAAGAGTTCACTATCATAGATGACATGGCTTTGAAATCTTGCAAAGGTATTTATATGCTTGACAATTACAAAGATAGTCTTGGTGCATTACATGAACTTGACCTTGCACGCAAAGACGGTAAGTTTGTAATTTATGAAGATTAGTTAATATAGAACGAGAAATTATAGGAGAAAAACAATTGAAATTAGATTCACTTGCAGCAGTTATCCCAGTTGTAAAGACACACGAAGACTCTAAACTTCCAGCATTTAGCCGTGACGGTGATGCTTGTATGGATTGTTATGCAGACGTAGACGCAGTTATCCCACCATTCACAGTTGAAAATGGTGCCGGACGTGCATTGATTCCTCTTGGATTTAAGATGGAACTTCCACACGCAACAGAAGCACTCGTTCGTCCACGTTCGGGTATGGCTTATAAAGAGGGTATTACAGTTCTTAATACACCCGGAACTATTGACGAAAACTATCGTGGCGAGGTAGGTGCAATTCTTGTGAATACAACTACGAAGCCGTTTGAAGTGAAGCGTGGTGACCGTGTATGCCAGCTTGCTATCCGCCCTTGTGTAATTACAGAGGTTTCTTGGAAAGAAGTAGCAGAGCTTGGCGAAACAAATCGTGGTGCTGGTGGCTTTGGCTCGTCTGGTAAATAACCTTACAGGGTAAAGCCTAATAAGGTTATAATATCATAGTTATAGGAGCTTAAAATGGCACATTACATCTTACATAAAGAGTTGGACGCTATTCAGTGGGATGGCGATAATTATGATTCTATTGAAAAACTTTTTGGTAAAGAATGGATTCTGGGTACACTGCCCTATAACTATGACGGTTGCGACTATACTGGTCACGACCGTGGTAAGAATTATATTCGACTTAAAAACCCAGAACGTCCTAATCATAACTTTATTGTTCCTCTTGGGCAATACATTGCTCGTTATAAAGACTCACCGACAGTATTCGAAATAAAAGAAAAAGATTTTAAACGTGAAAACTGGATAAAGGATTACAATTATGACAACTGAAATGGTAAAGTCCTGGAAAAAGGACATGTGGAAACTGCGTAAACTTGCATTTGGTCAGAACGTCATCGGATTTATCGAGCGAACTGTTATGGACGCTATCTTGGGTCTTTTGGCAGCTTTTATTATTGTAATGATTTCACAGAAGCTTGTAATTCCGTTTCTTTATGAAATTTTTACAAATGCAGTTGGCGTAACTGGCGTAGTAAAAAGCGTATTCACTATAGAAGAAGTTCTTTCTGGTGAGGGACTTGGTGTAGCACCTATGATTATGCGAATCTTGAATAAATTGACAGTATTTAATACTTGGTTGGTTTTGTTTGGTATTCGTTTTGTTGTAAGCTACATTACAAAGGGCTTTAACGACGTTACTACCACCGGAAACGTTAAAGGTAATAGCTAAGGGGCAAAGATGTTTTTTAGAAAAAAGAACAAGCTATTATTAGTAAAAACAGTTGAAAAAACAAAAGCCCAGACTTGTTTAGACTATGCGACAAAAAAAATTGTTACCCCAGTTGTAAACAGTCGGCTTTCCGAGGAAAGACAGAAAGAAAACGATAGAAATTTCTGTTTTACTTGCATATTATGGGTGTTTGAAAAATTGTTTCTTAATTCTGCAACGGAATCAAACTTTAATTTTGAGGTAGACGGTTTCGAAAAAGCACCAAAGTCAAGAATTTACGCAGCCAAGGAGCTTGCAGGGGACAGGGACACACTGGACGTTCAGATAATGGTGTGGCAAGTTTGCAAGTTTATTGAGGAAAAAAGCAACCTTAATAAAGAACGTTTAGCTACTTCAGATTTAACTGGAGATTTACAGAACTCTTTTTTGTTAAGATTTAACGAAGAAGACATCTTCAATTACTTGAAGAACATTCCTGGCGAAATAGTGCGTTACTATGAGTCTAATACCGATTATGAGGTGCATTATAAGTCGTCAAACTTGAATACCAGCTACAGGTACGAAGGAATAAAATATAATCCTAGCAACTTTGTAATTTCATTTTGTAAATAAAAACATAAGGAGAAAAGAAAATATGAAACTTAAACCAATTATTAATTCATTGTTGGAAAACGACGAATACAAAATCCCAATGGGACAGTGTATTAATCATCAACACAATGAAAAACAGTCTCATTGGGGATTTAAGTGCCGTAACAAAGATGTAAAGTTTACAAAAGAAATGGTTGAAGAAATCAAAGAACAGATTGACCATTATTGTAAACTCACGTTTAAACGTGACGAATTGGGGTACTTGCGAGAAACCCTTTATTGGATTAAGCCGTCATACATTGATTATTTGAAGTTCTGGCACCCTTGTCGTGAGGATATCGTAATTGGGACAGAATCAGATTGTGGCTTGACAGTTGATTTCTACGGAACCGAGTCTTCTATTCAGTTCTACGAAACACCAATTATGTCTATTATTTGCGAAGTTTATTACCGACTTGGTGGTAATTATGACGAGCTTTTTGAAGATTACAAAAAGCAGGTTGCAGACATTATTGACGGCTTGAAAACTGGAAGATATAATGTCGGTTGTTTCTCAGAGTTTGGATTCCGTCGTCGTTTGTCATTTGAAGCTCAAGACTATTTTATGAGCGAAATTACAAAGGCTAAGGTTCCAGAGTTTATGGGCACTTCAGACATGTACTTTGCTAAAAAGTACGGCGTAAAAGCAGCCGGAACTATGGCTCACCAGTTTGGAATGTTATTCCAAGGATATCCAGAACTTAACCCTGCGTATCTCAACAAATACATGCTTGAGAGTTGGGTAAAAGAGTTCGGAACTGATAACGGTATTGCTCTTACAGACACAATTGGTACAGACGTATTCTTGCGTGATTTTAATAAGCATTTTGCAACTGTGTTTAGTGGTGTTCGTCACGATTCAGGCGACCCATATGAATGGGGCGAAAAGATTCTGGCTCACTATAAGAAGTTCGGCATCGACCCACATACAAAAACACTTTTGTTCAGTGATTCTCTGAGCTTCGAAAAAGCAACAGAGATTTACGAATACTTTAAGGATAAGTGTAAGGTTGCATTCGGCATTGGTGGTTCTTGTGTTTCACCACACGGAAATGAGCTTAACATTGTAATTAAGCTTATTGAAGTTGACGGTAGCCCAGTTGCTAAACTTAGTGATACACCTGGTAAGGGTATGTGTCGTGACCCAGAATATGTTGACTGGCTTACAAGAACTATTGGTTGGCGAATGTCACATTAACATTTTGAAATGTAGTCCATTATATGATTCTGTTTCACATATACAGTTTCGTTTAATGGACTTTCTATTTAAGCCCAAAGCTTTCGCGGCTTCTGTTAAAGAGTTATAAATCGTATCAGTTTCTAAGCATAAGACTCTTATTTTCCTCGATTTTGATGTAGTCTTATTGTTTTCATGTTTTTTATTTCGACAATTCCGTAAGAAGTCATCTCCATATTTTGTTTTTACATATTCAACATATCGCTTAATGTCTTCCCAATACAATATTTTTACATTATTATGTATAGCCACTGAGTATTTCATTTTTACAAAATTATTATTATTAGTATAAGGGTCTTTCCAAGTTCCATCTTTGTCAAGGAATTGATTTCCTTTGATTTCAAAAAGTTGTGAGCCAATTCTAAAATCTGGGACATAATTATATGTTTTACCCTCAAATAGAAACGGTATTTTGACAGGCTCATGCTCAACAATTATGCCGTTGTCTGTGTGATAAATATAGAACGCTATTTCCCAAGACGAATCAAATGACATGCCTTTATAGTGGTATCTGGTAGATTGTGAAGCTTTTCTAGCCTTTTGTTTTGTTTGTTCAGTATTAAATGGGTTTATAACCCCATATTTCTCGTTCCATGTATTTTTTGCTTTTTTATAGACGTTTGGGTTTCTAAGGCTACATTTATTACCGTATCGTTCAACATTTGTATTGAATACCTTTTCTTTTACGTTATCTAATTCCATAACGTTATTAACCCCGTATCTTTCAAAAAGCGTTTGTTTATTATTACACTTTTGACATAAGAAGCGTTCAATTATAGAACGCCTGCTCCCAAGATACAAACGTTCAACTATTACACCACAATTTTTACAAGTATACTTTATTTTTTGGTATTTTTTAAGATTGTTTAAGTCCTCTACTTTTTCAATAGGGACAACTTCATCTAATTGATTAGTCATAGATTTTAATTCCTCTCAAATTAAAGTTTGTGATTAGAGGCTAGGAGAAACGGCAATTTCTTTTAGCCTTGTTTATTTAGTGGAAAGTTAATCATGGAAATTTGTAATTTATAGATACTTAATTCTGGGCTTTGTTAATATGTTAAAGGTCAGTGCAAAACTTTCTGACGATTCTGGTAAGACCATGAGCCGTAGCCCGGAATATGTTCACTATTTGAAGCGAACACTCGACTGGCGTTTGCAGTCTGGAAAATAAAAACCATTGAACAAGAGCCTACTCAATTGTAGGCTTTTGTTTAATATTAGATAAAAAGAGGTGATGTATGATTACATACGGTAAATACAATGGAAAATTAAAAATTATTCTCAGACAGAATAAAGCTGGTTTCTTTGTACTTGACGTATATAATGATGTATTACAACGTTTTAGATTCACAACACTTGTTGACGAAAATCTTATTGGGAAAGCTATCATAGAATCTTCTATGTCAGACATTCCAGAAAGTATTATAGATACATTACTTGCAAACGTTATATCTGGGACACACAAAAGGTGGTATTGGCTTTTTGCTAAAAAAATACCAGACGATTTACTTAAATCTTGTGTAAAACTCGTATCGGAAAAGTATAAGGCAGGTTATATAGTATGAATAATGCTTGTATCGTAGACGGATGGAACGTTTTTGGTTATAACGGTCCAATGTTAGCAGATAGACCTTATGTTTTATTGGCTTCAAAATACATGGACGATGATTATGAAGTTTATGTATGTTTTGAAAATGAACCAAAAGAAAGATTTTTATTGCACAAGAATGGAATTCTAGTTAAATCTGCAAGCCGTTGCTCAGAGCTTATGGCTTATGCAGATAAAGAAATTGACGGTGATAAGGATTAAAAAATGATTAAGTATAATGATAAAACATACTATTATAAGCATACGACTTTTGTGGTTTATGCAGACATCTACGACCATTGGAACGTAACACTTAAGGCAAATTATGATACTATAAGGGATAAAGGCTTTACAAAATACATTTGTCGGGGTACAAAACAGAAGTGTGAGAAGAAGGCAGAAGCTCATAATAACAAAATGGGGATGTCTATTTCAACGAAATGGCTGCCACACGTTGTTTACAAGGACGAAATGGGCCTATTTTATGTAAAACCTGAACTTATTATTGATTGTGGAACACCAGTCTATAAAGGAACACTTAAAGAGTGTCGTGCTTTTATTGAGGGGGCTTCTGTTAATCAGACTGACTATTGGTTTGTAATCTTGGATGAGGAAGGCGAGTTCGAGACAGTTTCAAATAATAAAGGCGGCGACTTAGCCTTGTATCATGGTAAGGCACAAGACTGTAATGATTTTGTGGGAAGACTTTCAAATCTTGGGGAAGTGTTTAAGTCAATTTATAGCAAGACTTTCAAACCTTTAATAAAGAATGGCACAAGTCATTTAGACATCAATCAATTCACGTTTGGTGATTTGGTTTGTATTTCAGTAGGTCTTCAAGACATAGAAGTATTACCAAGGGATTTATCTAACAGCCCTTTATTGACACTACTATACAAGCACAATTTCATACGGATAAATACGTCTGGTGAAGTAAGTGTTTATGAATACAAAAATGATTAGATTTAATTAAAGGTGAATCCATGAAAGACGCAATGATTGCTATGGTAAATGTATTGAACTCTTTTATGGAAGAACCCCATATCAATTCGGAGGAATTATAATGAGACCAGATAATTGGCGAGCATTAGGCGAAGACGAGGTTGTAGAGTTTGATGTTCATTGTAAAATGAATAAAGCTTGGGCAAATGAGTTTATGTCTATGCTAAATCTAATGCAGTCTTTTGGTGAACTTGGTACCTCAGAACATATTGACATTTATTCTGATGGTGATGGAGATTTCAGACCAAAGTTTGATACTGACTTTAAATATACAAAACGAGAACCACACAAGATTGCTGATGGCGATTTTATTTTTGATGCGGGGTGATTAAATGAACAAGTATGTAATCAAATCAACCAAAAAAGAAGAAACCTATTACATTGCTAAAAGGACTTTTGATAAGAGCCTTTCAGATGAGTTTCATTACGTTTCATCAGACATTAATGAAGCCGTTCAGTTTGAAACACGTAAAGAAGCAAAAGAAGCTTATGATAAGGTTTCCGAATACTTGAAAAGATGCTGGGGTATTGTTAAGTCAAATGTAACAATTAAGCCCGTTCCAGAAAATGGTCTTAAACTGGAAGATAATGAAACTTCCTTATTTGTAGGTAATGTTAAGAAACCATTAGAAGATAATTACTGGGAAAAGTTAGCAATTAAGGAACTTACACCAAAGGAAGCATTACGTGAGTTGGCAGATTTTGAACCAGACCCAGAACATTATAAAGAACACCTAAGATTGTACTTTTGGGATACGTGGGAAAACCATAGAAACTGGCCAACCGGTGGATTTTATGATGGTGGATTTAGTTCTATGTATGGATATGACCACGAAGTAAAAAAGTTTATTACCGAAAATCTTGTAGGGGCTTATTACCATAAAGACCACGCAGCTTCTTACAGAATTGTTGATTCTGGGTATTTGCTTCCGGTAGAAAAGAATGGAAAGATTCGTTGGATAAATGCAAGTTCAACGGCAGATTGGATTAAATACGACGGTGGAAAGATAGAAGACATAAAGCCAGCCTTTGAAACAAGCTTGAAACTAGAAGATTTCATTGCTTCTGTGAATAAACATTTAAAACAAGGCTATTAAGGCAGACCTGGTTGAGAGCCGCTAAGGAGATAAAACGTGAAAAAGTATGTTGTTAGAATGGTAGAAGAAAATAAGCCGGAAATTATTTGGTACTATGGACACAACTACTGCCATGAAAACTACAAAGACGCTTATCAGTATGATACATTCGAGGAAGCCCTTGATAATAAAGAAGTAGTCGAACAAATGGAACGGTATCGTAAAGAAAAGGGATTACCCCTTGTGAACGTAGACGTTATTAACATAACAGGGTAAATACATAAGGGGTTATAATATACATGATAAAAGTAGACCTTACTTTTCCACTTAAAAAGACGTGGTATTATAAAATTAGAAACGGTGAAAAATATATAGAGTATCGTTTAGTAAAACCATATTGGACTAAGCGTTTTGCGAAGGTTTGTCAAACCAATAATTTTAAGGGGTACACTGCCCCTATCGGGGACAAAACACTAAGGTGTATCTTACGACTTGGATACACTAAGAAATACATGATTGCAAACATAAATAAGATAGAAGTTGTGGACGGTAAAAATACAGACTTAAAGATTGACACACCTGTATATGCTATTTACTTGAATAATATTCACGAAATGTGTTAAATGTAATGGAGGTTTTATAATATGCAGAATACTTATGTAAATGATTTGATTACATTTATCAAGAAAAATAAAGACTGGCGTGAAAAGCTTATGAAAAAGCCTTACTCGCTCAAGAACATTATCCAGGCTCCTTACAATAAGAACTGGTACATGCTTAATTATAACCTTTTTGAGTCTACACTTTCTGACAGGATTGTAAAGGCTTGTCGGGGAACTATTGTTGAAGTTCTTGATGACGGAACAGTTAAAACTGTATGTTTGCCTTTTTACAAATTTTTTAATTTTGGCGATGTAAACGGTGATACTATTGACTGGTCTACCGCAAAGTCAAGGGAAAAGATTGACGGTCAGCTAATAAAAATGTTCAAATACGAAGGTCAGAACTACTGGTGCACTAATGGTTCGCCAAATGTTGAAACACCATTGGATTATACCGACGACAAGATTGCAAATTACAAGGAACTTTTGGAATCTGCTATTCTTGGAAGAACTTTGGATAAATTGATACCTTCTGCACAGAGGGAAGCTTATTCGTATGTCGATAAAGCGGGTGCTTGGCATATGCATCAAGACAACCCAGACGGTAATTACCCAACTTCTTGGATAAGCCGTATTCCAGACGGTTGGACATTGATGTTCGAGCTTACTTCACCTTATAATCGTATCATTGTAGAATACAAAGATATTCAGCTTTGGTTCCACGGTGCACGTGACGCAGACGGTATCGAGTACGACCCAGAAGACATTGCAAAGAAGTTTGATATACCTTACAAAATTCCACAACAGTTTGATTTCAAGGACTTTGACCAGGCTTTTGAAACTATCAAGAATTGGCATGGCTTTGAAAATGAGGGAATTGTTGTATGTGACGCAGACTTTCACCGTGTTAAAGTAAAGTGTGACGATTACTTGAAAGTAAAGTTTGTTCGTGATGTAAGCACACCAAAGGGAATTTTCTGGATTGTAATTTCTGAGCAGTTTGATGATTTGTCGTCATACCGTGAACTGCAAGAAATGGCAGAAAAGCAGAGAGACGAATTGGTTGCAGTTATTAACAAGCTTAAAGACTGGCATAAGGAAATTGTTGAAAAACGCAAGACCTTTGAAGACCAGAAAGCTTTTGCCCTTTGGGTAATGGCAGAACATAAGGACGATTCAAAATACTATTTTAGTGCTGCGAAAATGTCTGAAGACGATTTCATCACAAAAACAAAAGAGTCTTTGCAGTCAGAGAGTATGGGCTACGACCGTTACCTTGAATTGAAAGATTTTGTTGAAAGACAGTAAAATTTGATATCGCTATGCAAGCTAATCAACCGTTTTTACGGACATAGCCAAAAAATAACCCCAAGAGAAATCTTGGGGGTCTTTTATTTAAGCAATACTGCTATACAAATCCTGGTTTCCGTATCCACAGTGATACTTTTTGCAACCGTTAAAAAGAACGTCTTTAAGTGCTTTTGCATTACTGTATTTTGCTTCGCCAATGTGAACTACCATAGGGTTTGTTGCAAACCACCAAGGTAATGTCGGAACGATATCGCTGCCGTTTTCGAAGTTTCTTGAATCTTCGTTCATGTATTCTTTAATTGCGTCGATACCGTTTTGGTCTTTTGCTACACGCGGTGCACCCCATGTAATCAATGTTAATTTCTGCTTGAAGTGCCAACCGATATCTTCAGTTGCTAATAAAGCCATTGCACCACCAAGTGAATGACCTAATACCATAAACTTGTCGCCTTCTTCATAAAGATTATAACATGTATCAAGAACTTTATTTCTTACGGAATAATAAGCTGTTTTAAATCCGGCATGTGCATCCCAAGTTGCACCGTCATATGCCTTAATCTTGGACTGGAAAGCCAACAAATCCATACAAGCGTCCTTGAATGATTTAGTCCCTTCAAAACGGACATAAATAGTGTGACCGTCTTTCCATACTGCCCAGTCTGCGTCATAAGTGCTATCTTTGATGTAGACTGGTTCGTTTTTGTACAATTCTGAATAATTCATACGAATGTCTCTCCTATCTTTTATTTAGATAAGCCTGTTCAATTTGTGAAATGTCTAGCCCCTTCATAGGACTAGGCTCGTCTGATGGCTTACCTTGAATGCTTCTTACGCTTTCACAAGTAGGTGCGTCGCCCCCAAACCAAGTGAAATATTCCATAAGTGTATTTTTTAAGATTTGAATAAGTTGCTCGTCCAGTCCAAATCTATCTGCTTGTTTGTTTACCGTGTCTAAGGCTTCTCCAACGTGAAGCTCTTCAAAATACGAAATAATGTCAACAATGTATTCACATAAGTCGGCAAGGTTCATACCACTTATACCGTCTTGAAAGTGGTCTGGATGATGTCGGTTGAACTTATAATGGTGCTTAAAGAACTTGTCCCATCGTTTCATCTTATCAAAATACTCTGGTGAACCATATGGATATCTTGGTTCTTTATCCATTTCAATAAGCCACCCTATTTCAGGGGCTTGTAATTTAGAATCGTCGTGATGATAAGCTCTTTGATAGAGTTCGTCGGCGAGAAACAGTAAGCGTGATTTGACGTTTTCACGATGTTTTAAGATGCTATTAACTGTATTTAAGGCGTGAGGGTCTTTAATGATGGTGTCGCTATCATACCCATCGATTACGAGAGGCTCGTCTACGTTGTATTGGTTACGCATGACGAGCCGCTACCTCAAGCGAAAGTTTAATTGTAAGTGATTCCATTTCGACATATTTAGTCCGTTATGTCGAAAAATCTAAGGACTGGTTATTTCCACCAAAGAGTGTATCTTGGCTTATCTTCGTTATAAACTTTCCATCTTAGGAAGTCTTCTACAAAAATACTTACGAAGCTAAGTATTATCCAAAGGCAAGTAAACTGTGGGCAGATTTGACCCATAAAATTTCCCGGTAACATTGAGTAGTCCCAGATTAAAGGCTTATCAAGCAATGGACAAAGCCATTTGTTCATAAACAATCCTACAAAAAACTCTGCGACTGTTATGCCGAGACCACCAATTAATGCCTGTAACCAGATAGGTGTAGACCACGAAAACTTTTTGTTTATCTGGCCTATTAAAAGAATTGCTAATCCACCGAGGATTCCCATAGTAAAGGACTCGGCCCCAACGAATGCTTCACAAGGTGGGAAAGTCTTCCAGACACCTTCCATAGACTGGTACATAGTGAATCCAACACAAAAAATCATAAAGTTTTTAAGTAATTTATTCATAGGAATTTAGTAAAAAAGGAGCCCTTAACCCAGGCTCCCTTTTGCGAGAATTCTTAACTTTTTATTAATCTATGCAAGCACATCTCCTATGAATCAGTGCTTCTTTCCATTCATTGTAAAGAAGCCTAGCTAGACTTTGGGATTCTGAGCCAGTATCGACAGGAAAGCATTGGCTCGCTTGAATAGACCCATCATCATGCGTAAGGATTACTGCCCACATAGTAGGCGACATCTCAGTCAGGAATACTTCTGCGCCAGAAGCACGTTGCCTGTGTTTGATGATTCGCTTTGCACCGAATCTAAGGTTCGTTGAATTTGTAATAGCTTCAAATCTCCTTTTTTAATTCGTATACATAATTAGTAAGCCCCGAAAAAATTCTGTTTGTGGATTAACTTGTGGGCTAAATGGGGATTAATATTTCATCTATGAACTATTTTGAGGCAGTAGAAACCATCTCCAGTCTTAAAAAGATTTGGAAAAGAGAAGACTGGGATATCAACATTGGGTATGCAAGACCACTTGATACGGTAGATAGCAGAATACTAATGCGTTATAACCAAGCAGATACTAAGCTTAATATGTCCAATCTATTAGATAAAAACAGCTTTTTTATAATGCTCAAGCCCCTTACGCCTAATGTTTCTGACTACCCAGATTTAATGGACACTGGGTATAAAATTGTTCATGTACGCTTTTTTGGTGGAATTCAAGACATAATAGAAAAGGTATAGAAATGGAAAATATAAAAGAAATTTTAGGTTTGTGGGAACAGTCTGTTTGTGAGATTCGTGGCGAAATTAAATCTTGGGACTTAAACCGTAATACAACAAAGTATGCTTTAGACTTGTGTAATAAGCTTGAAAACAGTATGGTTGCAATGGCACGAGGTAAAGTGCAAAAGTTCCCTATTACTGACGACTAATACGGTGATTAAAAATCAAGTTAATATACTATACATAATTATCGCACCGTGGTAATTCTGCGTAACGCAGATACGTGCAAGGAGGAAACCCAATGGCTTGGGGATTTGGAAACATCTCTGCTAGTACGAGCATGAAGTCTCTGGCAGTAGATGAAAAAGACAAGATAAAAGATTTTATCTTGGTAAATCATTTTATGGAAGACGAGGATTATTATTTATTCCTTATCGAAGGTATGCCTAAAAACAACAAACTTGTTGACAAAATCAAGGCAGAAATTGAAAAAGCAGGGTATCAAAGCTACATTATTGCCTCTGCAACAAACTGTGTCTTTGACAAAGACAAAGTAAAAGTTCTTAAAGAACACATGAAAACTTATAAGACAGACTGGACGGACTTGGTTCACTACCAGAACTGTAAGCCAAACGCTATTATGGCTTTTGGTGCCGCACTTTACGCAATCAACAAAGATACTGACTTAACAACTGACTGTTTCTATGACCAGTGGATGAATAAACCTTACTATTACCTTGGTCACGGATTTATCGGTAATTTTGATACATTCATATTCCCAGTAAACAGTATCGACGAAATTTATCCGACATTTGATAATCCAGAATCAGACCCTACAAACTGGAAGACTCGTTTTTTCCGTTCACAGTTGAAGAATATGCACGGTGATAAGGAACTTCCTTATGACATGTCTGATTTTACAATTACCGTAGCAGAGGAGGCTTAATCTATGGCAGAAAGAGTTATTGCACAAAGGGTTATAAACAGAGCTCCTCAGAGACAAGTTCAAGCTAGGGTTATTCCTACAAAAGTGATGGAGCGTCTTACTGGAGAAACTGTAAAACTTTCAAGAAACTATGTAGACAATACAGAAGAAGAAAAGAAAGTATTTGAAGAACGTTATAAGCAAGCAATGCAAGTGTATGAAAAATACAAGAATACGCCTACTAGCTCGCTTAATTTGAAAAGAACACGTGATATTCTTATTTCGCTTCTTGACTCAGACATTTTGGCATGGGATACGGAAACTACCGGTTTGCGGTGGTATGCAGATAAACTCGTATGTTTGACATTCTGTAATGACGGTAAGAAAGGCTATTATGTTCCTTGGAAACACATTGAAGATAACGAAGAAAACCAACTTTTGTTACTGGCAGTATTCTATACTTGTAGCAGAATGGTTGGCGCAAACATCAAGTTCGATTTGCACTACTTGATGAAGAATCTCTTCGGTTTTGATATTTTCCGTGTCAAACGTATCGACGACGTAGGACAACTTAGCCACGCATTGAACTCGAACAGAACAAAAGGTTTGAAGCCACTTACATACTTTTATACTCCTTTTGGTGGATATGATAATGAGCTTGACACATTCCGTGCCCAGACTGGTGTAAGTAATTATTCACAGATTCCGGCAAACATTCTGTCAAAATACGCAACTATTGATGCTATCGTTACATATCGTATTTACATTGCACTTAGAAGACACGTTCAATGGGTAGACCAGAACTTCCCTAACGAAAAACCAATCGACTGGACTATTGAGAAGTGGTATGATAACTTTATGATGACTGTATACCCTTACTTTGTTCGTATGGAACATCGTGGTATGCGTATCGACAAAGATTATCTTGATGATGTTCGTAACCGTCTTAAAACACGTATTCCAGAAGTTACTAAAAGGCTCTGTGAACTTTGGAACGTTCCAGAAAACTTTAAGTTTGGTTCTACTGTAGAACTTGGAAAGCAGATTCAAAAAATGGGTTGGCCTGCGGTTGAATTGAGTAAGCGTGGTGAATACGCAACTTCCGATGACTGTATTCAGGAATGGAAGCGTCAAGGACGGCCTGGTATTAAGGAACTTATCGAGCTTCGAGAACTTAACTCGTTTTTGGGTACGTTCGTAGGGGAACCTTCACAGACTGGTAATCAGTCAGACGCTACTGGTTGGGAACAGTTCTTGGTATATCATCCAGAAGATGATTCTTGGCGTATCCATCAGGAATACATTATTATGGGAACTGAAACTTTCCGTTGTATCGGTAAAAACCCGAACTTGCAGAACGTTCCGGCTCATTCTAAGCTTTCAGATGAAGTAAAGCGTGCAATTACTGTTCCGACGGCATTGCATTTTGTAATCGAATCCGATGACGGTAACGTTTACGAGGGTGGTGAGCTCGATACAGTAGAAGTAGAGGGTCGTGGAAGGGTTTCTTTGGCAGAAGTCTTGGAAACTGATAACATTATTCCAGGCTCTTTGGTTAATTATGTATTCGAGTTTGATAATGTCTTTGAAGATAACAGTCAAGATTGGGATACAGTAGAACGTGCAAAAGCTTACGTTCATAAGTAAGGGACATTAGAGTGCTATTAGACGAGCAAGTTTATAAAAATCATAGAGCCTACTATTTTGGTAGGCGAAATGATTATGACCGAAACAAGGCAAAGTTCCGCGATTGGTATTTTCTGACAAACAATGTATTATATGCAACATTCTATTCTGGTCTTGATGGCTATATTTCGG
>Ga0326512_10002126_pt1 | contig 14693 bp, 29 predicted proteins | sample 1_2617_0518_D_FD_203652 | JGI IMG/M metagenome (GOLD analysis project Ga0326512, IMG submission 203652) | Bovine rumen microbial communities from UC Davis, California, United States - 1_2617_0518 | ecosystem: Host-associated > Mammals > Digestive system > Stomach > Rumen | place: USA... | reverse complement strand
TAATTTAAATGGGTTATCTAGTAGTTATAATTATTTGCTTTCTGTTCTTAGATTTCTAGCAAACAGAGGTAAAGATATAGATAAGTTAAATCTTGATGATTATACTATTTATATGAATATGATTCAAGATAAATCTTCATCATATAAAATAACTACATATTCAGCATTGAAGAAATTTTCTGAGTATTTATACGCAACTAAAAGAAATGAATTAAATCCAATGCAGTATATATCTAGACCGAAGAAAAAAGAAAGCATTGAGACAAAAGAGAAAAGAGACAAAGGATATCTTACAAAGAATGAAATAAAGAAATATATAAATACTGTAAATAGTGGAAGTGGATCTAGTAGAGCAAAGGCCAGACAAGAACAATGGAAAGAAAGAGATTTGGCTATAATTACATTATTATTGGACACTGGATTGCGTTGTTCTGGATTATATAAATTAGATTTATCAAGTATTGATTTGGAAAATCATATTCTTACTACAGTTGAGAAGGGCGGAAAAATTAAGAAAGAAAAAATTTCTGAAAATGTAATAAATGTTTTATTTGATTGGATAATCAAAAGAGAAATAATTTTAGATGGGAAAGAAGAAGATGCATTATTCATTTCAAATAGAAAAGAAAGACTTACTCAGAAAGGGATTTCAGATGTTGTTAAAAAATACGCAAAACAATTTGATAATAAAAATATTACGCCACATAAGTTAAGAGCAACTTATGCAACATCTTTATATAACGCAAGTAAAGATATTAAGTTTGTAAAAAGAAAAATGGGACATTCAAATATCTCAACCACTGAATTATATATTCGTGGTCAAGAAGAAGAATATGATCCAAGTGCAGAAATTATGGGAAATATTATACCAGTTTAAAAAAGGAGACTAATTATGAATAAGGTAAGAAGAAAGAAAATTAAGGATGCAATATCAAAAATCGAAGAACAATTGATATTGCTTGATTTATGTTTATGTGAAGAAGAGTGTGCATTTGATTCGTTGTCCGAGGGGTTACAACAAACAGGTCGTGGCGAAGAGATGGAAGAGTGTATCGACTTGTTAAATGATAATATTGATAAAATCAGAGATTCATTGGATGAGTTAAAAGAAATATAAATGAATTGACAAGGAATTGATTATAATATAAAATTGCAATTAACAAACAAAGGAGAATAAAAATGACAGTAAGTGAATTAAAAGAATATCTTGATAACTTTGATGACAGAGCAGATGTTTTTTACTTTGATAGTGAATCTGGAGAAGATAGACCATTAAAAACAGATTGGTTGACAATAGAAGATTCTTTTGAAGATAAATGATAAATATATAATAGAAAACAGAAATAAGAAGGTAAGAAAATTATGAAGAAGTTAATAAGTTTATTGATGGTGATTATGTTATCTGTTTGTTTTTTATGTGGATGTAACAACACAACAAACAAAGAAAAAGAAGAAGCTCGTGAAATTAGATGGCGCAACCTATCATCACAAATGATTTGGTTAGAAAAATTCGATGATAATAGTGGTTTATGCTACGATAAAGATACCAAAATTATTTATATGTATAGTAGCAATCAAACATATAGTTATCCAAACATAGTTTCATATTCACCATACTATGTAATGGACGTAAATAATAATCCAACAATTGCTATTTATAATGATAATAAATAGATGACAAGTTGTTTATAGGAGTAAAGATATGACAAGAGAAGAACTCAAAGAGTATTCCGAAAAGCAAATGAGGATAAGCAAGATATTGGCTAGAGGCAAAGAGCCTAGTGACATAATATATAAAGAACACAAGATGATATTAGAGTTATTAGAGCGAGAGTCAAAGACTGAGCAATTTGCGAAATGGGTAGCAACAGAAATTTTTGACGATATGTGGGAATACAACAAAGATGCTTTTGCTGAGATTGCTTGCCGTAAGTTATCAAAGTTAGGAATTGTCAGAGCAAACGGTGATGAATGAGAATTGGTTGAGACACAGAAAAGTGAGGTAGAAAGATGACATTAGATGAAGTAATCGCATATTTTCGCTATCGCAAGGTAGTTTGCGAGGATCAGTTAAAGAATTGCCCTAAAAATTCAATTGCATCTAAAGAGAAAGAGATGTATGATATAGTTATCAAAGCCATAGAGCGACAAGATAAAATATTACAGATTCTTGATGATTGCGAACTAGAAGCATGGGAAATCTTGGAAATGATTAAAGAGGTGATGAGAGTATGACAAATGAAGAAGCAACAAATGTGCTAGGTGATGTAAGAGCATATTTATCAAGCCGAGCAAGTTTGGAGAATGAAATACTTGCAGGACATACCTTTATTGATATATGTAATGCAATTAAAGCATTAGAACAACAACCTTGTGAGGATTGTGTGAGCAGACAGACAATAGACCAAAATATCTATGACTATGCAGAATCAAATGGATTAAGTTATGCAAATATGAAAAATTATATTTTTGATACTCCATCCGTAACACCTACACAAAGATGGATTCCTTGTAGTGAGAGATTGCCCCAGTTAAAAGAACAAGTGCTGTTCTGCGAAAAGGACAAAGTGCTTATAGGATATATGGTGTTTGAGTATGATGGGGATTTTGTTTTTACTACACCATATTGTAAGTATTATTATGTTACAGCTTGGATGCCATTTCCAGAACCATACAGGGCAGAAATGGAGAGTGAAGAATGATAGCAATTAAAGGAATGGAAGAATTACCAAAAAATTGTGCAGAATGTAGTTTAGTTACTGATGATATGTTCGGTGATGCGACTTGTGTTTTGCTTTGTGATGAATGGAAAGATAACAAAAATCATAGAGCAGAAAATTGTCCATTGGTTGAAATCATTACTTGTAAGGATTGTAAGCACAAAGTTTTCTTGGCTAGTGACAATGAGGGGAATGTTAAGTATATGTGCGACAAACATTGCAAGAATATAACAAACGAAGATTATTTTTGTGCAGATGGAGAAAGGAGAGAGTAAATGGCAGAGTATATTACAAAAGAACAAGCCTATAATTCTGTTGATGAACGAATAGACGAATTAAGAGCCGACAAAGAATTTAATATAGTTAAGGAAATCTGTATTAGTGGAGTAAAAAAGCATATACAAGCTATACCTACTGCTGACGTGGTAGAGCAGGAAAAGATTGATGAAGCACTTGATGAAACATACAAAATACGCAATGAAATATTACAAGCAAATGGATGTTATGAGCCTAACGATGTAATTGATATTATAGACCAAATAACAAAATTGTTTGAAGAATTATAGGAGAGAGTAAATGAAGGAATACATTGAAAAATCAAAAGTAGAAGGGATGCTTTGGACAGTAATAATGTCTAAAGACGAACGCACAATAGAAGAAATACTAGAATATGCACCAACAATACAAGCGATTCCTATTCCCGACAATGCAACAAACGGAGATATGATAAAGGCATTGTTTCCAAACGCAAAAACTTGGGAAGTTACACGAGATGATTTTCAGTGTACTTACATTTCATCCAAAGATATATGTGGAATTGTCGCACTTCCTTTAAGTTGGTGGAACGCACCATATAAGAAAGAGGTGGAAGAATGAGAAAGTTAAAAGCAAGAGATATAGCAGAGATTATTGGAATAGCATTAGTATTTATTATTAGTATGAGATTAGGTTATCTATCTGGCGAGGTTCTGAATACTGATTTTGATGCAGAAGCAATAGCAAAAGCACATATTGAACAATTAAATGAGGGTTATAATTATTGTCCTTATTGTGGAGAGGAATTAAAGAAAGAGGTAAAATAATGAATAACATATTAATAATTATAGGTCTATTATTACTATTTAGTCCAGTTATACTGTCTATTGTAGCTATGGTATCGTGGGTGATATATATGGTCATTAGAGATTTAATCATGAATGGAGATTGGGAAGATATATTTGGTTTAACACTTGTTGCGGTGGTGATTGCAGGAGTTATATGTTTGGCATTAGGAATGAGAGGTTAGAAAGTGAGGAATAAAAATGGAGATTAAGAAATGTCCTTTTTGTGGTAAAGAACCAGAGTTTCATATTAGCTATGGTTCTTTTGGATATAACCCAAATGTGTACTATCTTAAATGTGAATGCGGAGCAAGAATGACCTTGACTGATAATTTTAGCAAGTTGGATAAAGAGTGTAAAGATATACTGATCAAAAAATGGAATAGCAGAAAGTGAGAAATAAGGAATGGAAAGAGAAGATAAATATCTACTAGGCTGTCTATTCGCAATCAATCGACTGCGAGAAAAAGGCAGCACTGAGTTCGCAACAAAGGTTGATGGGGAATGGGAAACAATACCCTGGAAAGAAATTTGCGAGTGGATTGAAAAGCAGTATGCGATAGAAAGCGAGGAAAAGTAAATGGATAAAGAAACATATGTAATAGGTGGAATGGAATATAATTGGCAGAGAGCCATTAAAATGACAGAAGAACAAGCAAAGGCTATTGAATGGTTTATTAACGAGACTGATGTTAATTATTACATCCAGAAAGCAGATGAAGTAAAGGAGGAAATTGAATAATGGTTTTATTATTATTAGCGATATTTATTGTTTTATCAATAATCACATACAAGACATTTGGAAATAATTGGGATATGGACTGGATTCCAGCAACTTTTATAGTGGGAACTATGATATTCTTTGTTGCTGCAATTATATTAGGGATTTGTGTGTCTACTGGCTCAACTATTCAATCTAGAATAGATATGTATGCTGAAGAAAACACACATATTGAGAACGACATAGCAGTTATGGTGGAGCAATATATGAATTATGAGGGGCAAGTTATGGATAAAGCTTCTGGAGAGAGTGCTCTTACTCTCGTAAACTTATATCCCGACTTGAAGACATCCGAGCTAGTTAACCAGCAAATACAAATCCACACAGACAACAACACAAAGATTAAGGAGCTTCGAGAGGAGCAGATAAATCTAAATGTTATGAAATGGTGGTTATATTTTGGAGGTAAGTAATTATGAAAAATAATCTTCATAAAAAAAGAGTGTTTCAAGACAATTTTATTAAGCATTGGTGTTGTTCAGCTATCAACCATCCAGAGGGATGGCACTGGTGGAAAAAGAAGAATAGAAAAATAAACAGATTAAAATTGAAGCGAGAATTAGAAAAAGAAGAAAAAGAATAAAAATAAAATTAAAAGTGTTGACAAATGTTTTTAGTATGTTATAATAGCATTGTGGTTAGGGAATGAAAGTACAATTTCATTGGCAAAACCTCGCCTCAAAAACTACATTTATAGGTTGTCTTTTGTAAGATAACCTAGCATTGGGGTATATCCAAGTGGTTAAGGAGAGCGCCTTTGAAGCGTTAATGCGTTGGTTCGAATCCAACTACCCCAGTTTATTATCTAATATTTGATATTGATACTTTTGTTCATAACAAATGAATGTATAGTTAAATAATTATACATTCAACCTCCTGAATCTGTAGCTCAGTTGGAAGAGCACCTGACTTTTAATCAGGGTGTCGTGGGTTCAAGTCCCATCAGATTCATTTTTGGCTCCGTGGTCAAGCGGTTAAGACATCGCCCTTTCACGGTGGTAACATGGGTTCGATTCCCATCCGAGTCATTTAAAAAATGTGTAACATTATAAAGCGATAAATATGAAAGGATTTTAAAATGAAGTAAATGTATTGTAGAAAATGTAGTAAAAGATTCGATGAAGATTTAAATGCTTACTGGGACGAGGCTAGTTCATTTGGGTCGGTTAAATTAAATAAGTGTCCTAATTGTGGTAATGTAAATATTGTTAAATATATTTATGATCGCAGTTTTAAAGAAGAATTTAAATATGAAAATAAAAGTTCTTCTGATAAAAACATAGACAAATATTTTAGAAAATTTATTAAAGAAAAGGAGTAAAAAAAATGGCAAAGAAGAATGCTGAAAAGACTGCTTTGAATAAAGAAAATTGGCAGTCAAGTTTTAATTTGGTTGGTGAGGCAAGAGTAAATGATAATACTTTTCAGCTAGACCAGCAGAGTCAGAAGTCAGATTGGGTATACAATAGATTTAATATTGGACTTGATTGTGGCGAAGAGTCAGGTGTTGTATATGCTCAGGCTATGGGCGGTTATGGTGCTAATCGTGATAATGTAATTTATGTTCACGGAAAAGACGAGAATGATAAGGATGATTGGCAGAATCAGTATACTATTGATTGGGAAGATAGAAATGACGAGAGTATTCTTTCTGATATTGGAGATGCTTGTTTCTATACTGCTGCTATTGAAACTGACACAAAGGGCAAGTTAGTTTATATGAGATTTCTTAGTCAGTATGATATGATTCAGTATCTGTCAGAGCATCTTGAAGATGGTATGGTTTTAAGTATTAGTGGTAATCTTTCATATCAGGAATATGAAGGAAGCGTAAATGTACAGAAAGATATTAGAAGAGTTACATTGATTTCTGATCCTAAGCCTGAAAATTACCATGCTACATTCACACAGTCTGTTCTTATTGACCAGGATTCAAAGGGCGATGTAGATAAAGAGAAGGGAACTATTTATATTGATGCTTATGTTCTTGAATATTTCAAGGAATATAATGGCGTAAGTCTTGCGAATGGTAAGGCAAAGGGTGGTCTTGTACCTTTGAAGAAGACTTTTGAGTATAAGATCAACCTTGAGAATAAGGAACTTACACAGAAGGCAATTAAGAAGTTGTTTGTTCCAAAGGCCGGAACTGTTAGTCAGATTACATTTAATGGTGAATTTGTTGAGTCTGGAGCAACTGTACAGGCCACAGTAGATGATTTGCCAGATGAAATCAAGGACTTAATTGCTCTTGGAATTTATAGTGAAGAAGAAGCATTGGCTCAGTGTGCTACTAATGGAAATCGTGAAAGACGTATGGTATTTACTGCTCCATTTATTAAGAAGGTTACTGATAATGATGGTAATGTAACACCAGTAGTTCAGATTTTTGATGCGAAGTATACCGATGATGACCTCTTGTTGGATTGCATTGTAAATCCTCAGACAGAGTTTGAAGATGCTGACGAAGATGAAATTCCTGAAGATTTTAAGGACGATGTAGAAGATACCGATGATGATAGTGATTCATCATGGTTGGATGAATTGTAAAATTCTTTGTCATGCGTTTCCTCCGCATGTTAATATATATAGATGTGGTGGGTAGTATGAAGACTACCCACCGAGATAAATGATTTAAAAGGAGATAAAAATAAAATGGCTTTTGGAAAGAAAAATGTAGTTCAGGTAGACCCACTTCGATACTCTATCACTTTACTAGGTGAAAGTAAGTGTGGTAAAACTACTTTGATTTATGAATATTGTAAACGTTTGGCTGGTGATGACGGTTATTTGTTTATTGAAACTGGTGCTGAACGAGGTGCAGATGCAATTAGTGGAATTAATTATATCAATGCTCCTGCTTGGAATATGGATTATGATGAATATACAAACTCTGCTGGGTTTGCTGATATTTGTGAGGATATTATTGAAAACAAATCTACAGACTATAAAGATTTAAGAGTTGTAGTAGTAGATACATACGATCAGTTAATTGATATTGCAGAAGATGAGTCTATTCGTCTTTGGAACAAGGAACTTAGAGAGCAAGGAAAGCCTGCTTGTAAATCAATTAATAGTGCATGGTCTGGCTTTGGAAGAGGCGAGAAGAAGGCAATGGAATTAATGTTTGACCTTCGTAATAGACTCCTTCAGGTTGGAGTACAGACAATTTATATCTCTCATGTTAAGAAGAAGGATGTGACAGATGTTGTATCTGGAGAGACATATCAGACACTTACATCAGATCAGCAGCAGAATTATTTTAATGCGTTGAAGAAAGATATGCACTTCTTGGCACTTGCTTATATTGATAGAGAGATTATAAAGGAAAATTCTGGAAAGAAGAATAGCAAAGGACAAGAAATTAAGGTTGGTCGTGTAACTGGTGAGTCAAGACGAATTAAGTTCCGTGATGACAATTATGCAGTTGATAGTGGTTCACGATTTGCGGATATTGAAGCAGATATTCCTATGAATGTAGATGCTTTTATTGAAGCAATTACAGATGCTATTAAGGCAGAAGCCGAAAAGGGCGAAAAGTCTGTAGAAGATTTAAAAAAGGAGCAGGATAAGGCTGCTAAGAAACACGAGAAGGAAATTGCTGAAACAATTGCTTCTAATAAGGTTAAGAAAGAACTTGAAACAATAATTTCATCAATCATTGATGCTTGCAAGGCAGATAAGGATCTTGCAAAGAATGTAGTAAAAGAATGTAAGGAATTAGGATATTCAAATCCTAAAGAAGTAGACGAATTGGAAGTTGCCAAGAAGTTATTGGCAATGTGTGAATAAGTTTCATAACTTGTTTGTACAATTTGAACAAACAAGTTGAACATATATTATGTTCATAGTAACTCCTTTCTTATATAAGACCAAGCGAATTTTATTTTTGCTTGGTCTTAATATTCTAAAGGATGGTATAAAATTAATATAGGTAAATATAATGGGAAAACTAACAGAAGAAGAAAAAAGACAGTGGAAAGAACTGTTTACATACATTGAAAAAGAAATATTAGATTACGATGAGAATCAGAAGTTACAAAAAAATGCAGTTCTTCGTTTGAAAGGTTTAGCAACTGGGAAAGTAATTGCCAACAATAAAATAGAAGATAATGGTAATTATAGCCCAAATATTTTAAAAGTTGCTTTTATGATAAATAAGAATAAAATAAAAGATGCTATTAGACATAAAGATTTTGATTCGGAAGATAGCAAATTAGCATATATTTGTGCAATTGTTAGAGGTTCTTTAAATAGTGTGTATGAACACATACAAGAGGCAGAGAGAATCAAAAAGAAGGCAGAATGTGTTGATACTAGCATTATGGATTATATAGGCAAAGAATATAGGGAACAAACTGTATCTGAATCAACTCAAAAGTCCCCTAAAAAATTCGAGGAATTGTGGTAATGACTAAAAATAATAAAACAAAAAAGACAGAAGTACAATTAACTCCATATCAGAAGGCTCAATTAGAAGCAAGTAAAAAAATTATTGAGTATAAAAAGACTGCTGAAGCAGCAGTTACTTCTCTTATTTATAAAAATTCTGATAAATTAACTGAATGTGATTTAACATTAGATGATTTTAGTAATAATATATTTAAAGTTTATTTTGCAGTTGCTACTGAATTAGTAAAAGAAAAAATGGACTTAACAGATGTAAATTGCGGAGTCTATCTGTCTAAACATAAACGATTAGAGAGCAAGTGGAATGAGTATGGTGGTTTTCAAACCATGCTTGATGCAGGAGAATACCTAAAAGAATCTTCATTTAATGGATATGTAGACGAAGTAAAGAAATGGAATGCAGTTTTACAATTACTAAAATATGGTTTTCCAGTTTCGGAGAGATTATCAGAGTATGCAGACATGTCTGCTGAACAGATTTATGAAGAAACAGAGGGATTGCTAAACCATATTTTCTCTAATGTTGATACAAAAATTAAATCATATGATGCATTGACTGATTTGCATAGTTTGGTTGATAAATTAAATGCTGGCGAGGAAGTTGGAATGCCTATAACTGCTGAACTTCTTAATCAAGAAATTGGTGGTTTAAGATTAGGAAATATTTATTCTTTAACTGCTGCGTCTGGTGCTGGTAAGAGTACAATTCTTATAAATTATATTCTTCCACAGTGCATTAAATATAATAGAAAATGTGTTATATTTATAAACGAAGAAGATATCGCCAAAGTACGTAAAGAGTTGCTTGTTTGGTGTGCTACAAATATATTAAAAAAGCCTATTAAAAAGGTTCAGCTTAGAGATGGAAACTTTGATAAAGAAACATTAGAAACATTACATGAAGCAGCAAATTGGTTAGAAGAAAAAAATAATGATCACACAATTACTGTTATACCATTAGAGCATTATAATGCAAATACAGTAATAAAGTTGATTAAAAAATATAAACGTTTATTTGGAGTTGACTTATTTATTCTTGATACATTTAAAGAATCTTCAAATTCAAATAAAGAGGCTTGGAAGTCTATGTTGGATGATTCTGTAGCATTGTACGATTGTATTAAACCAGCATCTCTTAATGTTACGTTAGTAATGAGTATACAGATTGCGAAAACCGCAATGAGAACACGACATTTGAGCAATATGGATATTGGTCAAAGTAAATCTGTAGTTGATGTATTTAGTGTATCAATACTTTGTAGAAGAGTTGAGCCAGATGAATATTCTGGAGAAAAGCACGAACTTAAATGTTGGAAGAAACATAATAAAAGTAAAATACCAGTGAAATTAGATCCTGAAAAATATTATTTATTATTCTTTATTGGCAAGAATAGATTTGGTATCACAGATCAATATTGTATTGTTAGCGAAGTTGATTTATCTGATAATACTTTTAAAGATATAGGGTATACAGTTGTTCCAAATGATGCGTGGTAAAATTTCAAAGAGAGGATTGACAGTCCTCTCTTTTTATGTTTTAATTACTTTGCAAATAAAAGACAGATTTTATTAGAAAGGAATAACTATGGCTAAAAGATATATAGATTTTGATTTGATTAAAAAATATCCGAATAAATATAATCTTACACCGAAAAATATCAAAAAATTAAAAGTATTAGATTGGGAAAAATTAAGAGATAGAACTTGGTTTAATAAAGCTATGAACAAGCCTTGTTGGTGTCATACGGAACATTCTTGTACTATGATGTATCTTGATTATGAAGACGAATTTTGGATTGGTTTTTATGAAAATGGTAAAATAGGTCTTAATTTTAGTTGCCACGAAGGAATGTGTAGTTACAAGTTTAATAAATTTTATGATTCAAAAGAGATTGAAAACAAAGACGATTTAGATATTCAGATTAAGTGTATTAAATATCTAAATGATTTAATTGATGATGGTATTATCTCAAGACCAGGGAAGGAGTAAATAATGGCAAAAGATTGGACTGGAAGTTCAGTATCTCCAATGAAAATGCTTGGTGCTTCTAATCATTGTGCGGAAGATAGAGCAGAGAATGATTACTATGCTACTGATCCAGAAGCTATTCGGACATGGCTAAATGAAAGAAAACCAAAATTATCTAAAACAATTTTAGAACCTTGTGCTGGTGAAGGACATATAGCCGAAGTATTAAAAGAATATGGATATAAAGTCATTTCTTGCGATTTAGTCCAAAGAGATTATCCGTTGGATAAAGTATGGGATTTTTTAGAATTGCCAGAGAATGAACAGAATTCTTATACTATTGTTACAAATCCTCCGTTTAAGTATTCGCTAGAATTTGTTGAGAAAGCAATTAAGATTTCTAAACCAGGAATTGACATATGGATGTTTTTAAAGTTGCAGTTTCTTGAAACAAAAGCAAGACGAGAAAAAATATTTAATAATAATTGGCTTAGAGAAGTAGATGTGTATACAAGTCGAGTTAGATGTTCTAAAAATGGAGATTTTGAAAAAGACAAAGGCTCTGCTGTATGCTATTGTATGTTCAGATTTAATAACGGAGAGACTGGTGAACCAATTATTAAATGGATAAATTAGGTAGGATAGAATTAAAATGATTGAAAAGTTTTTGAATAAAGATTGTATGGAAGTAATGTCAAAGATGCCAGACAAAAGCATTAATCTTTCGTTAACAGATATTCCATACAATGCTGTTAATAGAGATAGTAATGGATTGCGAAATCTAGATAAAGATGTTGCAGATGTAATGACATTTGAGTTGTTAGAATTTTTAGAACAACTATATAGGATAACGAGTAGCACAATAATAATTTTTTGCGGTAAAGAACAATTTTCTTTAATATTTGATTGGTTTAATAATAAACAAAAAAAGCATGAAGGTACTGCAAGACAATTAATTTGGCGAAAAACAAATCCATCTCCGATGAACGGACAAAGCATTTATCTTTCAGGTATTGAGAATGCAGTTTGGTTTAAGAAACGTGGTGGTACATTTAATGCTCACTGTAAAAATACTGTATTTGATTATCCTTGTGGAAGAAATAAAATACATAATACAGAAAAGAATCATGAATTATTAAAAGAACTTATTTTAGACAATTCTAATGAAGGGGATGTCGTATTTGATCCTTGTGCAGGTAGTGCAAGTACATTACTTGTTGCAAAACAAAATAATAGACAGTTTATTGGTTGTGAACTAAACAAAAAATATTATGATTTAGCTTATCAAAGACTATTTGATAAAGAATAAAATTAAAATTACGGACAAGAGTATTGACAAATTCTTTTGTCCGTTTTATTATATGCGTAGATTGAGAGAAAGGAAGGGAATACTTTGACAACTACAGAATTAAAAAAATACATAAATCAAAATAATAAGATACCCTTCATATTAGAGAAGTGTGGATGTACAAAAATTAAACTAAATTCCAAAGGTGAATATAGTAATTATTCTGCTTGTGCACCATCTGGTGATAACCCAATGGGGTGCGTAATTGATTGTAATGACTATTTAAACTATTGTAGTTATTCCCGTGGGGTATCCTTTGACGAACAGAAAGATTTGATTGATTTCGTGCAATCTGCGAAGAATATGAGCTTTCTAGATGCAGTGAAGTGGTTACATCAACTCCTTGAAATCCCGATTTCATTCAGTAAAAAACCAGCACCACAACCTGTAAATAAACAAGATGAAATTATAAATATGTTTAAACAATATAAAACAAATCGTAAAGTATGCGATGTTAATGATATAAAGTTTTTAGATCCTAAAGAACTTAGAGATTTTGAACCCAAACTTTATATAGGTTGGCTTCGTGAAGGTGTAATGCCTTGGGCTGCTAAAAAATTTGGAATTATGTATTCATATAGAAATTCTCGTATTATTATGCCAATTCATTATTGGCTTGACGGACGTGTGATTGGGTATAATGCTAGAACAACTGTTAAAGATTATGATCTTCTAGGAATTTCTAAATTTTATATTACAAAAGATATAAGAAAAGATATAAATCTTTATGGTCTTTGGCAGAATAGAGAAGCCATAGAAAAAGCAAGAACACTTTTTTTATGTGAACCAGAAAAAGGTGTTCTAAAGATGAGTAGCGTTGGAGATGATAGATGGTGCGCATTGGAAGGAAAGACAATTTCTTCAGAACAAAGAAGAATTATTCTTGGTTTGGATGTTGATGAAATTGTTATATGTTTAGATAAAGATGTGGATATAGAAAAAGTTTGGGCATTATGTGAGAAATTTTATGGATTAAAGAAAGTTTCATATATACATGATAAATGGAATTTGCTCGGAGAAAAAGATTCTATTACAGATAAATGTTTTAAGGTAAGAGACTATTTAATTAAGCATAGGACTGTATATGATGAAAAAACACATAAGAAATATTTAAAGTGGTTAGAAAATAAATAGTCACGATTGTTATATACTATTTGTGACATATTAAAAGAAAATAAAACATGAATTTTATGGAGGGATATAATGGTTAAATTAGAAATTGATATAACTCCGCTTTTACAAATTGGTGCTACAACTTCTGTAATAGAAAAGATTTACGAAGATATTGACTATGCAATTGATACATATATAGCATATACACAAAAGAAACCATATATCTTCATGAATGAAGAACTAGCACATAATTTAATGGATGATAATAATTGGTATTTAAAAGTTGAATATCAAAGACAGTTCCCTGGAAAGTGGTATATGCCATTAGCAGAGTTTCATGGATGTAAGGTTTATTTAGATCCTGATTTAAAATATTGGGAAATCGATTTGAGGTAGTAATATGGCATTTGAAAGAGAACCACGTCATACAGAAGAGTGGGAAAGAATAATTTCTTGTAATGATAGCAAGGAGCAGGGTAGATTAATAAAAGAATATATTTGTGAACTAGAAGATGGAATATATAATTTGCAACAGCAATTAGAGGAAGAACGTATAAAAAACAGATATGATATTATTGATAACATTATGAATTTACCAGATTTTAGAAAATGGTTGTCTAAACATGATTCTAATTTGAATAAAAATTATTCTGGTATTCAGGAAGGATTTTAATTATGGGAAATCTATTAAGAGATATTTTTGACCCAAATTCAGAATATAATAAGCAAATAAGAGAAAAACTAAAAAATATAGAACGAGAAATGATAGAAAACCGTGATTGCTGCTATTGTAAAAATGCAATTCATCCTCCACATATTGAAATGGGAAGGTTCGCTGGCACAGATACATATTGCAGAATAATGAAAGAATATAAACATTATGGAGATACTTGTTTATTATATAATTTTAACGAAATTTTTAAGGAAAAACAAATGGAAAATGTAAATTGTGAAAAGTGTGAATATTATGATAGCAAAGATAACATTTGTACTTGGTTAAGTTGTGATGGATTAGATTGTTATGAGGAATTGCCTTGTGAAAGTGAGGATAAAGAATAATGCGAATTGAAGAAAATAAAATAGCAATTGAAGTAATGGATGAAGCAGCAAAACTTAAACCGACAGGAATGTATGAGGAAATGGTAACATTTCACCTTGGAGTGATTGCTACTATGCTTGCAGATATATCCAAAAGCCTTACGGTAATTGCTGACGAGGCAGAAAGCGAGGATAATAAATGACAATCGATGATTTC
>Ga0326512_10002125_pt1 | contig 14699 bp, 23 predicted proteins | sample 1_2617_0518_D_FD_203652 | JGI IMG/M metagenome (GOLD analysis project Ga0326512, IMG submission 203652) | Bovine rumen microbial communities from UC Davis, California, United States - 1_2617_0518 | ecosystem: Host-associated > Mammals > Digestive system > Stomach > Rumen | place: USA... | reverse complement strand
AATAATAGATATTAATGGAGAAAAGCAATGACAAAACAAGAAAAAGAAAATTTTATAAAAGGATTCCAAAAAATCAAATTAAGTGGAATCTGTAAAGAAATAGGAGTATCAAGAGAGAATATATACACAGGAAAAGCAAGTGAGGAAACGATAGAAAAAGTGTATAATAAACTACTTGATGAACTCAACAAAATAATTTAATAAAAACACTTGATAAAATATAACAAAATGTGATATAATAAAAAAGCAAGGATAAACGGTCATATTAAAGTATGATTAGAGCTTTGCGTAAAATAAAGGCGAAAGTAATGGTTTAATTTAAAATGAATTTGTGAGGACCACTATATCCGAAGAGGATACCTTGCAAATAATGGTGTAGTATCCCGTTTTGTAACTGTTAACTTTTGCCGTTTTTTATTTTAGGAGTGAATGAAAGTGGAAAAAACGGAAGAATTACCATATTTGAATTTACATAAAATAGTAAGTTATAATATTCCAGTAAATTTATTATTTACAGAAAGAGGAATGGGAAAAAGTTATAGCGTAAAGGATTATGTAATAAAGAAGTATTTAAAAAAAGGCGAACAATTTTTGTATATAAGACGTTATGATAATGAAATAAAAACAATATTTGAAGGTGGAAATCAGAAAGATTTTTTTGATGATATAAAGGAAAAGTATCAAGAGCATAAATTAAAAGCAAAAGAACGTAAATTTTATTGTAATGGAGAGGTATTTGGATATGCTAAACGTTTAACAGAGGCACAGGACTTAAAATCAGGGCAGTTTTCAAAAATAACAACAATAATATTTGATGAGTACCCAATAGAGCCACGGAAGGCGATATTATTTGAAAGATGAAGCAATGATATTACTAGGGCTATTTGATTCTGTAATAAGAAATAGAAGTAATGTAAAGATATTCATATTAGGAAATGCAGTAAAAGGACTTGAATATTCGCCATTATTTAATTTTTTTGGATTGAGTCTGCCATATCGGAAAAGACATAAAACTATTTAAAGATAATACAATACTAGTATTTTATAACACGAATGATGAGTTCAGGAAAGCAAGAGCAAATACACTAATGGGAAAATTATCAAAGGGTACAGCTTATGAGAAATACGCATTTGAAAATGAAATACTAGATAAAAATAAGGAATTTATAGAAAAGAAAGCAGGAACGGCAAAGTATAATTTCTCAATAGGTTTAAATGGTGAAAAATATGGGGTATGGTTTGATTATAGCGTAGGGAAAATATATGTAAGTAAAGATTATATAAAAGATAGAGCATATCATTTTGCATTAACTCTCGAAGATGGAAGAGAAAATAGTATGTTTATGAGTGCTGGGAAAAAATATAATGCTTGGAGAATCTTTGTTGAAAATATAAAGATGGGTAATGTACGTTATGAGAATCAAAAGATAAAACATGAAATGCAGGAATTTATAAGAAAGATTATCTAACTTTTATTAAAATAAAAATTAAAAAAGTATAGAAAAAAGTAAAAAGGATAAAATAAAGATGTAGAAAAAATCTACATCTTTTTTAATTTGTTTTGAGCGTCAAGAAGATTTTTAGCAGTATTAATAAGAAAGTCTTGTAAAATAGGGTCAAGTGAATTAAAAATTGAAAAAAATTCATCATATATAAGAATTTTAGAATCGTTAAACATTTCACCTTGACCAGTTCTAAGCCATGTTTCGTTAACATTAAAAGTTGCACATAAAGAAATAATCGTTCTTTCAGTAACTAAAGCTTTATTAAGTTCTATTGCTGAAATAATACCGTGTTTAACACCAATTTTAGATGCAAACTCTTTTTGTGTAAGTTTTAAGGCTTTACGTAATAATAATATTCTTTCGTTCATTTGGTTTCACTCCTTTCATAAGGTAATTATAAGATTAAAATTTTAAAATGTCAATAGTTAGAAAAAATTTAAAAAATTTTAAAAAAGGTATTGACAAATTCTAACAGTTAGAATATACTATATTTAGAAATTCTAATAAATTTAGAATTTTAAATGAAGGAAAAAGAGGTGGAATGAATGAAAGAGAAAAACGAAGAATTAAAAGAAGTAATGAATAAGTTAAATGATGAGAACAAAGACATAATGTTATTACTGGCGAAGGGTATGCAGATAGCCCAAAATACAAAAACTGCGTAAGATGTAGAATGAAAGTAACTAGCAGGACTTATCCTAAAAATAAGAGAAAGAGAAGGTATGAATATGGAAAATGAAGAAATTAAAAATGAAAGTTTAATGGTAAATGAAAGAAAGAATGAAATCAAAAGTTTTAGTGAAAGTATAAATAGTAGTAATGTTGATATAACAACAATAACAACGATAGTTGATAAAAAACAACTTTATAATTTAACAAACGGTGAGGATTGTGCAAAGTTAAATGATTGCGTAGGTGAAAAACTAACAATTAAAGATATAGTAATAAGATTCTATGATAAAGAGCTTGAGGAAGTACAAGTTAACGAGGAAACGGGAGAGATTAAAGAGTTTGAAAGAAAAGTTAGTTGTATAGTAGTTGATGAAACGGGAAAGGCTTATGCGACAGGTTCAAAGAGTTTTGCTTATCAATTAAAGAATTTCATAGAAGGTGGTTATATAACAGAGCAGGAAATAAAAGAGAATGGCTTACAGATAGAAATAATTAAGAAACAAGGACAAAATACACAGAACAAAGTTTTAGGTTTCAAAGTGCTTTAATTAAAGCACTTTGAGGAAAGGAAAGCTACAGATGAAAACAAGTAAAGGAATATATCTGGATTTAAGCGAAAGTGATTATATATTCAAATATGAAGGAATAGAATATTATTTTTCAAGTGTGCTTTATATGGAGAAATTTAAAAAATTAGCAGATTCTTATATTACAGAAGAAACAGCAAAGCTTGAAATAAAATATAAGTTATTCATTGATTTTAGGGTATATTTAGCTATTAGTTTATATAAAAAGATAGAAAAAAGAGGTTTCAGAATTGTAGTAGATAATGTAGTTTTAAATGAAAATATATGGATAGAAAACAATATTAGCAGTAGTGGAGAAATATTTTTACTTAGAAAGTAGTTGATGTTATGAGTAAATTAAGACCTCTGCAATGGAATAAAACAGTAACAAAAGAGTTAAGAACAGCAGTAAGTAATTTCAATAAAAGAATAAGAGAGTTACAAATAGATGAAGAAAGAGATTATTTACCGTCTGAACTTGATTACAAGGAAGTAAAATCAAGAATAAAAACAAAAGATGAATTAAACAGAGTAACTAGACAATTAAAGCAGTTTAATAGAAAAGAAAGTATTGAACTTGAACAATTAAAAAGTGGTGAATATTTAACAAAATGGGAATACAAAAAATTAAAAAAAGAGCAGGAAAGAGCAATACAAAATGCAGAAGAACAAATACGAGAATTAAAAGGAAGAAAACCACTCAAAAAACGAATGAGTAAAAAGGAAAGAGAAAAAGAAAAAGAAGAAAACGAAAAAGAAAAAAATGAAAGCAAAATGGGAAATAGTGAAATAAGACAACTTGAAGGTAGAATAAAGGATTTACAGGAATTTGAATATTTAAAAGGTGTAAAACTGAAACGAATGAAAACAAGAATTAATAATTTAGGCGATGTTAATTATTCGTATAGAAGAACATTGAATTATAGAGAAAAATATATGGAAGCATTAGAAAATCATCATAGCCACTTGGACGGTTACAAAGAACTAGTTGATTATCTGAATAAGAAATATAAAAATCCTTTCGATTTTTATAATCTTATGAAAAGTACAGGAAATATTAATATAATTGACATTCAGTGGGTAAGTGATGAAGTATTTGAACAAAACGAATTTTATGGTTTTATTGAGGATTTAGGAATTGATTTAGAAGAAATAAGAGGAGAATTTAAAAGAAGTTTTGAGCAATCTATGAAAGACAAGTATAGTAAATATGAAGAATATTCTGAATTAAAAGAAATTTTTGAAAAGCATAAAAACAGTAGTGAATTTTATAAATTAATACACAATAAAGATTTAGAAAATGCAAAGTATATGCGAAATGATAGGGAAACCTTAAAAAATATAATTCAAAGATTAAAGTAGAAAGGATAATAAAAGATTTATGTAATATGAAAATATTTACAGCAGACTTTGAAACAGCAACATGGTTTGAGGATAAAACCCACGTTTGGGCGTGGGCTACTTGCGAAATAGAAACTGAAAAAATAGAAATGGGAAATAATATTGATGATTTTATAACTTTTTGTAAAAAGAATAAAAATTGTAAATGTATATTTCATAATTTGAAATTCGATGGTGAGTTTATTATCTACTGGTTATTAACTCATGATTTTAAACACGTTACAAAGAAAGAAGAAATAGGAGATAAAACATTTACAACATTAATAAGTGATATGGGACAATTTTATGAAATTGTTGTATATTTTAAAAAAGATAATAACAGAAATGTACACAAAGTAACCTTTCAGGATTCATTAAAGATAATAAATATGAGTGTGAAACAAATAGCAAAAAGCTATGGTATTAAAGAGCAGAAGGGTGAAATTGACTATAATAAATTTCGTGAAATTGGGCATGAGCTAACAGAAGAAGAAAAAGAATATATAAAAAATGACGTTTTAATAGTTGCTAAAGCCTTAAAAAATTTCTTTGATAAAGGGCTTACAAAAATGACTATTGCAAGTAACGCACTAACAGAATATAAAAACATTATGACAATAAATAAATTTATGCATTACTTTCCCGAGCTTGATAAACGGTGTAGACGCCGACCTAAGAAGTGGTTATAAAGGGGGATTCACTTATTTAAACCCAATTTGGGCTGAAAAAGATATTGAAACAGTAACAACTGTACTAGATGTAAATAGCTTGTATCCTTCTGTTTTATATGATAGAAAAATGCCTATTCGGCGAACCTGTTTATTTCAAAGGAAAGTATCAAGAGGACAAAGTATATGATTTATATGTTCAGATGATTAGATGCAGTTTTACTTTAAAAAAGGATAAAATTCCAACCATTCAAATAAAAAATAATAGATTCTTTAATGGTAACGAATATTTAACATCATCAAAAAATGAAGACGGAGACAGGGTAGTTTTAACGCTAACAAATATTGATTTAAAATTATTTTTTGAGCAATATGATGTAGATGAAGAAACGCTTGAATATATTGGTGGCTATAAATTTAGAAGCATTAGAGGACTATTTACAAAGTATATTGATAAATGGATTGGAGAAAAAATCAAAGCAGGAAAAGAAAAAAACAAAGGCAAACGTTCAGTTGCTAAAGCACTTCTCAATAGTTTATATGGGAAATTTGCAAAATGTCTAGTTGTTAGGTGTAAAAGTCCATATCTGAAAGACGGTATAGTAAAATACAAAATGCAAGATGAAGAAGATTCAAGAGGGATTTATCTTCCAGTTCGGAATTTTCACAACAAGCTATGCAAGAGAAGTGACAATCCGTACAAGTCAAAAAATAAAAGATTATTCTTTAAAAAAATATGGAATTGATTTATATTATTATTCTGATACGGATTCAATTCATACTCGGTCTATCTGAGGAAGAATTAAAACAGTTTTGTGACATTGACGATAATTTGTTAGGATACTGGAAAAATGAAGGAACAGCCGTAAAAGCTAAGTTTGTCAGGCAAAAATGCTATTTAGAGCAGTTAATAGTTAGTAAAGTAACTTTTACTGGGACAAAACAGTTAAAAAGTAGGACAAAACAGTTAAAAAGTAAGACTAAGCTAACTATTAAAAGTTATAAAAAAGTATGGACTAAGTTAAAAATAACTTGTGCAGGTATGCCTGCGAGGTGTTATCATAACGTAAAATGGAAAACGTTTAAAGTAGGATTTACTTGTGGGGACAAGCTAGCATTTAAGCACGTAAAAGGTGGCGTTATGCTAGTTGAAACAGAATATACAATAAAAGAAAGCAAAAGTAAAAAAGATGTAGTAGTCATTGAAGAAAAGTCAAAAGGAAAAGTTACTAATAAAAAAGATGTTGAAGTACAGAATATTTTATTTTAAAAGGAGGGTTTTAAATTGGAAGAAATAATTGAAGTTTTAAAAAGTCTTGATTTTTCAAATATTGCGTGGCAAATTGCAACGCCACTCATATTCTCAATAGCTGATTTCTTAACTGGTTTTATTCAAGCAGTTATTAATCATGATGTAGATAGTCAAAAAATGCGTACTGGGTTATGGCACAAGACTTTATTATTAATTATAATAATTTTAGGATTTACTATTGATTTCGCCTTTAATTTAAACTTTGTTAGTAAGTCAATATGTATTTTTATAATATCAATGGAAGTTGTTTCTATTGCTGAAAATTTAAAAAAAGCAGGAATTGAAATAGGTAGAATAGGAAATATCTTAAAAACAGAATCAGGAGAAACAATAAACAATGTTAATTACAAGAAAACTGTAGAAATAATAAGTAAAATTAGTGAAGAAAATAAAAAAGAAAGAGAGGATTCTGAAAATGAGTAAAATTTTTGGCATAGATATCAGCGTATGGCAAAAAAATATTGATTTAATGCAAGCTAAAAGAGAAGGAGTACAATTTGCAATTTTAAGAGGAATGTATGGAAATGCTAAGGACACAGCATTTGATAATTTATATTTGAAAGCAAAAAATAGCGGTTTAGGTGTGGGTGCTTATCAATGGGGTCGTGCAGTAAATCCAGCACAGGCAAGAGAAGAAGCACAAATATTTGTTGATTCCTGCTTACGTGAAAGACAATTTGAATATCCAATTTACTATGATGTAGAAGATATACTAACGATGAATCTAAGTAAAGAAGATTTAACAAGTGTAATAAAAGCGTGGGCTGAAACAATAGAAAATAACGGTTACTTTGCAGGTATTTATATGAATGAATACGCATTTCAAACAGAAGTTAATTCAGAAGAATTAAAAAGGTTATATTCGCAATGGCGTGCTTTTTGGAGTACAGAAAATAATGAACCCGAGTGTGACATGTGGCAATTTGGTGGCGAAACAAACCTTATAAGAAGTAATAAAATAGCAGGCTTGATATGTGACCAAAACTACGCATTTGTTGATTTCCCAACTATAATAAGAAATAAAGGATTAAATGGTTATATGTGTTCAAATATTGGAATTTGCCACGTTGATACAATAGAAACATTAGCAAAAAGAAAAACAATAGAAGAACTTGCACAAGAAGTAATCGATGGTAAATGGTTTAATGGAGAGGAAAGAAAACAAGCTTTATTAAACGCAGGATATTCTTATTTATCAGTACAAAACAAAGTAAATGAAATGTTAAAAAATCAAAATACTGTTGAATTTTATACAGTAGTAGCAGGCGACACCTTAACAGCTATTGCAAATAAATATAATACTACAATAAATCAATTAGTAAACTGGAATAATATTAAGAATCCAAACTTGATTTATGTAGGACAAAAAATAAGAGTAAAATAATTGAAATACTTATTTCCGTAGCAGTTTCAAGTATTTATAACGAATAAAATCGTTTTATAGAGTATCTTTGCAAACGCTACTGAAATAAGAGAAAGGAAAGAAAATGAAAGATTTAATATTATATATTGATAATTTAAATTTATCAGATAAAACAAAAGAAGAATTAAAATTAAAGATAGAAAAGATAATTTATAAAGATTATGAATTAAAACTTAAAGAATTAATGGGACAAGATTATTTGTTTATGCGTAATTTAGTTGCACAAATATATATAACATACGCAAGTTTCTTTGATAATTTAAAAATTAGGCTTGATTGCGATGAACAATATTTTTATATTAATTTTAGATTTACAGGGGCAGAATATAACTTTCAACTTGATAGAAAAAATTGTAGAAGGTTTTTTTACAAAATATATGAAAGAATAGAGAAAGGATTATATTAAATGTTAGCTAACGAAACAATGACAGATGAAAACGGTTATCAAGTGGCATTATTTCCACTAGAAGGCTTTTCAATTTCACAACCGTGGTGGGGTACATTCAGTCACGAAGGCGGTGCGACTTATTATGCTAATGATATAGTACCTTACGACTCGAATGGTACAAGATTATTCAGAGCGACGTGTTACGCACCTGTCGATATTCAGTTATTATGGAAAGACCCTAGGGAATCAGTAGCATTATGGCAATCATTAGAACCAGTACATTTTGCAGATGATACAATAGACTATTTGGGAATAATAGTATATCACGATAACGATATAGACAACGGTACATATTCTACCGTTGGAACGATAAAAAGACAAGGAGAAATATTTAATAGAAGTGGAACTGGGGCATACGCAACAGGTGACCACGTCCACTTGGAAACTGGAAAAGGACAAGTTAATCTTGCAACTGATTATTTGTATCATTTTAGAGACAATACAAGTTGTAAAAGAATTACACCCGATAAAGCATTATTTATAAATGATACTACAATAATACCATCTCAATATGACAGCGGATACAATTGGGTTGAATATGAGGAATTACCTTCTGAGCTAAAAAGAACGGGAATTTATGGGGTTTATTATGGAAATATATACACAACCTCACAAGCACTTACAATGCAACAGATGAAAGTAAATGTAAGGTATTTATACAGAGCTTTAACCGATAAAGGGTGGACTCTTAATGCAATAGCTGGACTGTTAGGAAATTTACAAAGCGAAAGTTCCATAAACCCACGGACGTTGGGAAAGCGATAGAATAGGTGGAGACCCAACGGCACATGGCTATGGTTTAGTGCAATGGACTCCCTACACGAAATATACAAACTGGATAACTGGAGAAGGTTATTCAGATCCGTCCGAGATGGACGCAAATATTCATCGTATAGAATATGAAGTACAAAATAATATTCAGTGGGGAAATGATTCACTCGGAAACAGGCCACCTTATGACTTTGAAGGATATACACAAAGTACAGATACAGCTTATAATCTAGCAATTAATTTTTTACGATATTACGAAAGACCAGCAGATTATAACCAGCCAATAAGAGGCACGCAGGCTGAAAATTGGTATAATTATTTACAAAATATTAGCCCTGAACCACCAGAGCCACCTGAACCACCAACTCCAAAAAATAAATACTGGAAAAACTGGCTATTTATAAGAAATAAAAAAATTTATATAAATTATTGATTATTAGAATTATTTATGCTAAAATTTAGAAAGGAAGTGTTTATTATGTTACCAGCAGAATTTGAAAAAATACAAAATTCCATCAAAGAAAAATTAGGCGAAGAAAATATGGCAAAAATTTCTGATGATATTTCTACTCTTATGTTAGATAATAATAATATGGAAAATTCTATAAATACTAAAAATACTGAAATACAAAAACTAAAAGAGGATAAAGAACAACTAGTTACAACAAATGGCAAACTAATGCAAAAAATATCTATCGAAACCACAGAAGAAAAAAGAGAAAGAGAAAATACACAGGAAAAAAAGAAAAAATACTCTCTAGCCAATGCCTTTGATGAAAAAGGAAATTTTATTTAAAGAAAGGAATGATTTTATATGTCAAAAAAAGGTTTAATAGAAAGCTTTAATGCTTTAAGAGAAGAAGGTTCAATCGACTTTCAAAAAAATGTACCCGAATTAACTGAAGATTCAAACATTGAAGTATTTGTTACTCCACTTTTACAATATCCAAAGTTATATAATGAATTTTGCGATATGCTAGTTCAAAAATTAGTTTATACACAGTTCTTAACTAAGAAAATGAAAAACCCTCTAAAAGTTTTAGAAGGTGACAAAATGCCATTAGGCTACATTGGGGAAGAAATTTATGTAAACCCTGCTATTGGTAGAGATTATGACATTGACGACTTTGCAGGATTACTTAAAAAATACGAGGCTGACGTTAAAGTACAGTATCAAGGTATTAACTTTGATAAGCAGTACATTGTTACAGTTATAAGAACAAAATTAAAACAAGCTTTCACGACTTGGGATTCATTAGGTGAATTTATAACTCAAATGACACAAAGCTTATACAACGGTTTCTATATTGATGAATTTAATAATACAAAAGCTATTGTTACAAGAGCTTACTTATCTAATGCAGTTCAAATTGAAGTTTGCCAAAAACCAACAACGACAAATTTAGCAAAAGCGTTTGTAAAGCTAGCTAGAAATTTATACTTGAATTTCCAAGTGCCAAGTCATAAATATAACGCATGGTCAAAAGTTGGTGGTTACGGTAGAGCTATTGAAACATTAACAGACCCTGACGATATTTACTTTTTAGTTAGAAATGATATAAGAACTGAAATAGATGTTGAACAGTTGGCAAGTGCTTTTAATATTTCAAAAACCGACTTAATGGGTCGTATTATTCCAATCGATGATTTTAATATTTATGATAGAAAAACAGGAAAATTAATGTTAGATGGGTCAAATATTCATGCAATAATTTGTGACAAAGCATGGTTTAGAATAAAACCACAAGATGAGTTCATGGACGACTTTAAAAACGCAAATAACCGCAGTATTCAATACTATTTGAACGAAATAAAAATGTTTAACTACTCATTTTTTGCCAACGCCGTGGTGCTAGCATCAGCTATTCCAGACATTGCAATCACAAATCTTGAATTTAAAGAGCAAACAGTTACACTAAAAGTTGGCGAAACAAAAGAAGTTTCTGTAATTCCAACTCCAAATAACGGTAATACACCTATTACATTCTCAACAACAAGTGAATTATTTACAGTAACACAAGACGCAGACAATCCAAGAAAATTTGTAATAGAAGGAATAGAAGCAGGAACAGGAACTATAACAGCAACAGCTGGAAATGTAACAACTACTTTAAATGTTACAATAGAAGAATAAAAAAGAGGGTGTATTCCCTCTTTAATATTATAAAGAAAGGAGAAAGGAATATGGCTATTACTCCTCAAACGAATTTAAAACTTTTAAAATGTCCTCTTCAATTAGATAATAAAAATCAATTAACCTTTGCAAATTCAAACACACAGTTCAATTATTTTAACAATTTACCAAAACTTGAAGTTTCAGAAATATCTTATCAGCGTCATAATTCTACATTGATGTACGATGGAAATATTGATGAGTTATTAGGTTATAATTATTGTATGTATCAAAACTCAAATTATGACAACAAATGGTTTTATGCTTTCATTGTTAATATGAGATGGATTTCAGAATATACAACAGAAATTACTTTAGTTACTGATGTCTTCCAGACATGGCAATTTGATTTTATCTTTAGAGAATCATTTATTGAAAGAGAAATGTTATCAGTTCAAGATGACGTTCCACGGTGCTAATCTTATTCCAGAAGGACTGGAAACGGGAGAATATGTTATAAAACAATATCATACTATTGATTATTTAGATGTATATTATGTAATAGCTTATTTGGGTGATTATATTTATACAGATAATCAAGCAGACCAAATTTTTGTAGGTCAAGCAGGGTATAAATACAACGGTATTTTTTCAAGTGTTACTTATATTATAGCAAATGAAAGTGGCTTTAAATATTTAATGTCACAAATGAAAAATGAAACAAACTCAGCTAATATTTTAACTATTTTTACCATTCCAAAACTAGCGTTTAATGGTATTGATTATCCTGAAAGTTATTCATCAAGTAGCAAAACATGGGATTCGAAAGGTTTTCAAGTTTTAGATTTCGACCAAGACTCTGTAAGTTTTACCGTTAGGTCGTTACCTTCACTTGATGGCTTGACAAGTTTAGAAAATAATTATGTACCACGTAATAAAAAATTACTAACACACCCTTACATTTATTTAGCTTGTAATCCTACCGTTGGAAGTGGAAATATTTATAGATATGAAGATTTTAACGAAAATCACCCAGTATTTGATTTAATTTCAGAAATTAACCCAAATCCACAAGTATTATGTATACCAATGGGATATAGACACGCTGGTAAAACTTATGGTACTAATTTACAAGATTTATCTTCAATTAGTGGTTATCCATCAATTTCTTATAGAAATGATAACTTCAACGTGTGGCTTGCTGAAAATTCAAATATGCTTAATATTAATTTAGCAAAAGAAAATTTGAACTATCAACAAACAACTACAAATAATATATTGAATACTTTAGAAAATAGCTTTAATACAGCAAAAAGAGTTGCTTCTACTTTAAAAAACGGAGATAGAACAAATGCACTTTTAGATTTAATAAATGGTTTATCTGATTCACAAAGTGCAGGTATTAATCAGGGATTTAATGAAGCTAATCATCACTTAAATATAAAATCTCAATTAGCACAAATTGAACGTCAAAAAATGTTACCAGATTCGGCAGTTTTAAGTGGCAATAATTCAACTTTATTAGGCTATAATTTAATAAATTCTCAAATATTTACTACTTATTGTATAAAAGAAGAATTTGCTAGAAAACTTGATAGATACTTTGATATGTACGGATACTTAACAAATAATGTTAAAATACCAAACTTAAATAATCGCCCTAACTGGAATTATGTCAAAACAATACGGTGCAATAATTCAAGGAAATATCCCTCAAATGGATATACAAACTTTAAAAAATATGTTTAACGATGGGGTTACTTTATGGCACAATCCGTCTACTTTTATGGACTACTCACAATATAACAGATAGAAAGGAGAAAATATAAATGGCTAAAGGACAATTAAACAGAGTACAAATGCGTTATTTAACTAAAAATTATAATATTGAAGACGCACAACTACTTAATAATATGACTTTTTATGATTATTTATTAAGACTTGAAAAACTAGCACGTTCAATTTTTGAATGGAATCTTCCCGACACTATGAATGCAGAATATCTTGAAAAAACTTTATATTATGATGGCCAATCAGCTTTATTAAAAAGCCCTGATTACAGCTTTATGAATATGAAATGTAGTAATGAAGGCTTAAACTTCTACGACAATCCAGTTAATTTACATTGTTACTCTCATAATATTAGTTATGATAGACAAGTTTATACAGGCTTAGATTCTGAAAATGAATTTGATGAGGCAATACTTGTCAAAAACAATATTGATTCATTTCCAACTTCTGAAACTTTGTTGCTTTTTGCACAACGACTTGCTGAATGTGATAGAACTTGCGATGTCAATATTGCTATACAAAAATTTCCATTCTTGATTTTATGCGACCCTAAACAACGCTCAACGTTAGAAAATATGTATAATCAAATAGTCGGTAATATTCCTGCAATTTTCGGTGATAAAAAGACTTTTGCAAATGGTACAAACTCTCCCTCTATTGAAGTATTAAATACTGACCCTCCTTACGTTGTAGATAAAATTATGGACTATAAACGCCAAATCTGGAACGAAGTTCTAACTTTTTTGGGTATTAATAATTTATCAGATGAGAAAAAAGAACGCATGATTCAAGATGAAATAAATTCAAATAATGAACTTATAAACCTAAATTTACAATCTTTTTACGCACCCCGCAAAAAAGCTTGTGATGAATTTAATAAAAAATTTAATCTAACAGGTGAGAAAGCAATAAGCGTTCGTTTACGTTCAGATTTAAAAAATATTATTAAAAATACAGAAAGTTCAATAGTTCAAAATCATCAAGATTATGTTAATAAAGAAAATAAGGAAGGTGAAGAAAATGAGTAAATATACAATGCAATTAAAAAATATATTTAATTATGTTGACCGTTCAACCGTGGAAAGCTGGTTTTCTTCTTATAATTTAGAAGATTATTTGACAACTTCTCAGATTGAAGTTATAACAAATGCTGGCCTTTGGACTAAAGAAAAACTTGCTAAAAAAATCGTAGACCACTACCTTTTTTCAGAAATTCGGTTTTGAAACAATTGGTTTGTTTTCTCACTTTGCTAAAACTACTATGCAAGAGATTATGGAACAATACCTTCCACTTATTTACTCAAATTCAATAGAATATGACCCACTTGTTAATGTAGATTTTACAGAAACTTTTACACGAAATGCTAGCGGAAATTCTAATCAATCAGCAAATTTGATTTCAAATTCATCTTCAGAATCTTCTTCGGATTCTTCAAGTAGTAATTCTCAAAATCAAATTTCAAACGTTACAAATCAAGGTACTAACTCATCTAATAGTAGTAATCTACAAATTGAGAATAAAACCCCACAAGGTCGCATTAACAAACAAAATCTTGATAGCGGAGCGTATGCCTCAAATGTTAATCAAAACGATATACAAGATTCTACTACTAACTCAAATACTCAAAATGCTAGTGATTCTATTAGTTCGCAAGCTTCACAAAATGTTGATAATTCAACCTCTATTGATACCTCACAAAGTACAAGTGCTACTAATACAAACTCTAGTTTAGAACAATACACACGTAAACAAAAAGGAAATTCGGGTTCACTTTCAACAGCACAAAAACTTATTGAGCAATATAGAAAAAATATAATCGCTATTGACAAAGAAATTATTTCCGAATTAAATATTTTATTTTTCGGTTTATTTTAAAAAAAGAAAGGAGATTTTTTATATGTTAGAATTTAATAACCCTTTTAGAAATTTTTGTATGCAACTTGGCAATTTGCCTGCTTCTTATGTAGAGTCAACCACATATCAAGAGTTGCTATACTGGCTTTGCAATTTTTTAGAAAAAGAAGTTATACCAACCCTTAACGAAGATAT
>Ga0326512_10002124_pt1 | contig 14702 bp, 28 predicted proteins | sample 1_2617_0518_D_FD_203652 | JGI IMG/M metagenome (GOLD analysis project Ga0326512, IMG submission 203652) | Bovine rumen microbial communities from UC Davis, California, United States - 1_2617_0518 | ecosystem: Host-associated > Mammals > Digestive system > Stomach > Rumen | place: USA... | reverse complement strand
CAAGCACAAGCTGAGTTATCTTCATTCCTCTTGTGAATCCTTTAATTAAATCCCCGTGATTGTAGAGCTTTGCCACTATCGACCCGGTATAGCCCTCGTCAATCACTCCCTCGGAGGTTATGCCGTATTTAACATTCAGCCCCGATTTGCTTTTGAGCATACCGACATATCCGCGGGGGATTTCGATATGCACGCCTGTATCGACCACAACGCTCTCACCGGGATTTATAACGAATGAAACGGGCGTGCAGAGATCAAGGCCTGCGTCTGTTGCGTGCGCCCTCACGGGCTTAATTGCGTTATCATCAAGTTTGATTTTCATTTTTCTCCTTAATCTCCGTAATAATCCGGGTCATTCATAATCGCCATAACATCATAATAGCGATCCCGCTGTTCCTGCTGCTTTTTTTGCTCTGCGTTTGTTTTTTTCTGCCGTCTGGCTTCGGCATATTCCTTGATTGTCTCATACACAAGGTCTATATACCACGCCGCTCCCATCATCAGAAACGCAACGCTCCAGAAGAATATTAACTGCCTTAACATCATCATTTTATAATTACCGCCTTTCCTTCGGTTTTATGAAATCTGCCGTAACTGTCTTTCACACCCTTTGGCGTAATCTCGGCAACGGTAACATCTTCCATTTCAACATCCTTGTACCAATCGCCGAATTTCTTTAAGATGCCCGCATTCACGCTTACAATGCTGATTATTACTATATCCTTGCCTTTCAGCTTATCTGTTGATATGCTCTTTCTCATCGCCATAAGCCTTTCAAGTTCGGCTACTCTTAATCTGCCGTTCTCTTTTTCCCACTGCCTGCACGCCTTGTGACTATCAATGGTGTTTTTTTCTGTTGCGTTTTTAATGCGCCCGATGTCCTTAACTGTGAGTTTCTTCATAATATCGTCTCCTAAGATTATATTTGCAAGGCTGCCGAGGTTGCCGTTCGTCCTCGCCGTTACCGCCTGCCGCTTTCCCGTGGTACTCGCCGGCTTGCACTGCCGCTTTCCTGTTTTGTCCTCGGCTTTACCTTACATCTATAATTATATACAATTTTTTGAGATTGTCAACACTTTTTTGAAAAAAATCAAAGTTTTTTAAGATTTTTTTCGGGAGAGCAATTTTTCCATTGCCCGGCGGTCAAGGTCGTCATAATCTTTTCCGCTCGGCGTTGCCTCGAATGACCGCTTTGTGCTCGCCTGATTCAGATATGATTGAAACTTGCTGCCGAACAGCGTCTGAGGTCGGAGATATACCGCAAAATCCGTTCCGCTCCAATCCGCTTTTTTAATGTCAACAACTCTTTTCAGATCATCAACGGTGAAGCCCTCATTAAGCCTTGCAATTATTCCTTGCGTAGTTCCGTCTGTGGCTCTGTAATGGCTGTTTGTCTTTGTGTTAAGGTATGTTATTACCTCTTCGGCTTCGGCGTGCCATTTCTTCTTTACGGGCTTATTTTCGGGCTTTTGCGGGAGCGGGTCTGTCGGCGTATCGGTTATGACCGTATAGCTATTGACTTGACCCTGCTCCCCGTATTCAATCCGAATCAATCCGTGCCTCTGTAATTGTTGGAGATTCATTCGACAGCTCGTCGGTGTCACTCCCGCAAAGTCGGCGAGATACCCGACCGACCCTCTGAATGCCGTCTTTCCGTCTTGGCTGAATCCGTAAAGGATAGCATACAAAATCAGTTGTGTGCCTTTCAGACCGAGCCTATTCATCATCCAACCCTTAACAACATAATAGTTCTCATCCTTTATCATTTGTCCCGCTCCTTATGTATCGGTCTATGCAGTCCTTCGCTTCCCCGAAGCCTTTGCAGATTTCAGCACGATACCCGAGCTTATTCAATTCTTTAATCCAGACGAGCTGTTCCGCCGTCGGTCTGCCTTTCAGCGATTTCATTTCGATTGCAAGCCCGTGATACCTGCCCCTCGGCAGCAAGATAAACAAGTCCGGAAATCCTTTTTGCAACCCTATCTGCTTCAGCATATATCCCGTTCGCTGGCTTCGCAAGCCCTCATTCGTGATATGTACATATTTCAGCCCGAGAAAGTCAAGATACCTGCATACCGCCCTCTGTTCCTCGTATTCGGTCGGTATCGGCTTAGAAGGGATAGTCTTCATCGTCAGGTATCTCCTGCATAACGCCCTCATCAGTAGGCGGTGCTATATTCGGCTCCGCTTTCGGCTTTTTGCTCTCGCCGAATGATATATCTTCAGCTACGATTTCCGTTACCTTGATTTTGCGCCCGTTTTTGTCCTCATAATTACGGGTCTGCAATCTGCCAGATACGGCAATCATTGAGCCTTTTTCAAAATACTTGCAAAGAAATTCAGCCGTTGCTTTCCACGCTACGCAATCTATGAAGTCTGCCTCTGATTCTTCGCCTTTCTTAACTCGGCGATTTACCGCCACCGTAAACGAGCATACCGAAGTCCCGCTCTGGGTCTTTTTCAGCTCCGGCGTTGCCGTGAGCCTTCCTATGATGTTACTACTGTTCATTCTTTTTCTCCTTTTCTTTGTCTTTTATTTTTTGCCACTCGTCAAGTAATAAGTCTTTCTCTTTCGGGCTTATCAGCGTGATATTAAGGTTTCGGGCATCCTCTTCAAGGAAATCAATAATCTTCCGCATTTGCTTTGCGTTGTAGGTACTTGTGCCGTAGTAGCACCGAAGAATCCTGTGTTCGCCGTCAGGCTCATAATCAAGCGGCACTGTAAGCCACCCGATACCCTGCTGCTGCCACACTACCGAGAGCGTTTTCATTTCCTGCTCCGTGAGCATATGAAATTCCCTTGATATGCCCCGCTCTCTGACCGCTTGCCTGTACACATCATCCTTGCCGATGTTATCAACCTTTTCGGCTATATCTTCGCATAACGCCCACATATATTTATTTGCCGTATTACTGCGTTTCTCGCTCTTCGGCTTGATTTCTACTGCAAGCTCTTTTTCGCCAAAGTCGTCTATCTCATTTAACTGATGTTCGCCGAGCCTCTGGGATAACTTAATCGTCAAGAGCATTTCTCTGTTTCGGCTATATGATATGCCCTCAATATATCCGTTAATCTTCATACATTCCTCGCCTTATACCTTGTAACAGTTTCGCCGTTGCTCTGCCTCGGCTGCTTTTCCTCGCTCGGCTTGCCGTATGAGTATAACACTTCCCTGCTCTTCTTATCGACAATTACCACGCAAGTTATCTGTTTATCTTCGTTTGATTCAAGATATGTGACCTCGAATCTCGTTTTGACTTTGCCCTTGTTATCATATTCGAGCTTATCCTTCTTAATGAAGATTAACGGGCTTGTATAGAGTTCTCTGCCGATTCCCCAGTTAACGCCTGCCCTCTTGAAACTGTCAGACGCTTCGCCTTTTTCTTTCTCCGTTCGGCTTTCCGTTCCGCAATCCCATTTCCAGACCCATTCGCCGGTATCTATATCACGGATTCCGATTCCTGCGTACATATTGCCTTTCAGTTCCTTGTGATCTCTCTGCCAGTCCATTGCTCCGACAGTTTCATCAAGTATCGACATATCGCAGCGAGCGTCCTTGTAGAGCAGGAGCGTGATACCGCTTTCATATTCCTGCCCGAATCTCGCCTCAACCTCTCCTGCCGTTAAGTTTCTGAATTTAATGTTCATTCTGATTCTCCTTTCATTCGGTTACCGCTTCGAGCCATTCTTCTTTATCCCAATCGGCTGTATCTTCAATACAAGCCGTCTGCTGGTCTTTCGGCAAGCCGAGAAATTCACGCTTCAAGATTTGCTCGATTTCATCCGCCGTGAATATGCTGCCGTAAAATCCGTTAAGTTCAACTTCCTTCGTGTGCTTTTCGCCGTATTTTTCAGCATTCTCCAGCGTCAAGCTCTCGCTATATCCGACTTCTTCAAGCCAGCAATCGAAATGATAATCTCCGCCGTCAAGGTGTTTTACATCTTCAAAATCGGATATTTCGCACCCGCACCTGTCACAGTACATTACCTCGGTATGCTTTGCTCCACAATGCCCGCAATGTTCGCAACCTACACAACGATCTTCTGTCTTAATCATAATATTTGTCCTTCCTTTCGTTTTGTTCAGAATCTTATCCCGAGTACCTTTGCTATCGCAATTTTGACCTGCGGATAGACATTTGCCTTGCCCTTAATCGCTCTGCTTATCACGCTATGGTCGAGATTCCCGGTATATACCTTACCGACCTGCGCCAAGAGCCATTTCTGATTTTTCCCGAGCTGCAATAATTTCATTTTTACTGCCTTTTCAAAATCTGTCATTGTATCACCCCCTTTTCATCAATTATAATCAAATTTTTGATTTTGTCAACAAATTTTTTCGTAATTTTCAATTATTTCGGCGGCACATTTCTGAATAGTGGCGAGGCTGTCTTTGATTTTCTTCTGTTCCTGATCTCCCGCCCATCCGGCAATATATCCGAACGAATACTCGCTTGTATCAATTCCAAGGTAGTTGCTGACGATATACGCCACGCTCTCCGCTTCAACCTCTTTTGTTCTTTTGTCTTTGTCACACGGGGCTGCGTGCAACATTGAATGAGCTATCTCGTGAATAGCGGTCTTGACCGTCTGAATACCGCTCATTCCCTGTTTTATCTCTATTCGTTTCTCTGCGGTCAAATAACGCCCTTTTGCACCGTCGGCTATATTCGTATAGGTTATCTCACAAGGGGCTATTTCCGCTAATTTATGGAGCATTTCTGAGCAATCCTGCTCACCTTTTAACTCGCCTTTCACAAGCTCCGGTAATTCTTCCCCTTCGGTCTGCTCAACATCAAACACATAAGCCGCCCGAAAATATGTGAGCTTTTCCTCTTCACCGTCTGCATTCTGAATTTTCTTGAAGCACGGTGCAATAATTGATATACCGTGTTCTCCCCTCTTTACCGCTCTGCCGAGCTTTTTCCATACGCTGAAACCCGCTACATAAGAAGCGTTCGGATTCTGCAACATAATCAGCATACAGTTATTAAAACTGTAATTATAGAATCGGGCTTGCATATCAAGATACGCCTTGTATCTGTCGCTCTGGAACATATCCTGCATTCCCTTTTCAAGTTTCGCCGTTAATTCTTTCACTTTGTCGTTCATAATATATTTATCTCCTTACTATAATATTCTCTATAATATTTATTATTGGGTCAAAATTTTTGGGTACCCCCCCTCAAAAATTTTACCACCCCCCCTCAAAATTTTTGGGTATCCCCCTTAATTTTTTTGAGGGGTCAATTTTTTTAAGCCCTCTTTCTTTGATAATTCCATAATTTTACAGATTTCGGTTTTTGTCCACCCCGCCCGGTAAAGATACTCAAATATAACTCGATAATCTGCTCCGTCACGGTGTTTTTTGCCATTCTCGCCGCAACTGCGTTGATGTGATCTTCATAATATCCCATTTTTTCTCCTTTCTGGGCGGTTTTGCCGCCGCCCTCGGCTTCCGTTTTATTATGCTATAATTTCTTTTAATGCTTTGATTTGTGCTCTGTTTTTTCTATTTATCTGCTGAAAATTTTTAATTCTTGCCTTATAACTTTTTATCTCATCGGGTGTGCAATATGTTTCATTCAAATATGCGGTATATCTTTCAATTTCATATTTATACCATTTAATCTCTGCTCTGTACTCTTCAATCTCGGAATTGATTTTTCTTTCAGTTTCAATCTCTTCTTTGCTTTTGCTGTTATCCACAAGCTTTTTGCCGTACTCGTAGATTTCTTCTTTTGTCATATCGGTATTCATATACATCGCTTCAAGATTCTGGAATACTTTGTAATTGTGCTCGTTCTGCTTGCAACCCGTGTTCTCAACAAATTCACTGTACATCATAATATTTCGTCCTTTCTGGTGTTTGGGTTTTTCTCCCTTAGTTCTCCTTTATTATACATCACATTTTTGAGATTGTCAACACTTTTTTGATATTTTTTGAAATATTTTTTTGAAAGCCGAAAAGCCTTGAAAAATAAGAAAAGAGCACACCCGATATTTCAGATGTGCTCTCATTTTTTAATTTTTTAGTCTGCGAATAAAGCCCGCATAAGCCCTCGGTAACAAGACTTTTACCGTTTCCGCCAATTCCTCAATAACGGGAAGAATATCATATATATCCCTGCCGTTTATCAGCTCCGCAAATTCTGTATCGCCGTTATAATATATAGTGTTTTTCGATCCGTCTGCGGCAGCGTAAGAATACATCGGCTCTGCCGGTTGTTCCTTGCCGAACATCTCATTTCTAATAGTGTAATAAGAAGCGAGCTTAATACAAGTGTTCGCATTCGGATTCCGTTCGCCCTTGCACTCTGCTATAGCTTCGTCAAGGTCTTTTTCCGTAATCATCGCATTGTCTCTATCTTATCAATGAATTTGCGAAATTCGCCCTTTGTATGCTCGGGAGCCTCATTCATAAGCTCGTGCAGTTCCATTACCATATCATCGGTACGGGAATAGCCGTCTTCGCCTGAATATCTGCCCCTGCTGTCTCTTCTCCGGGCGTTGCTCATACGGTTATTCATATTGCCACGGTTGTCGCCTCTGGCATAACTTCCGCCATAGCTCCCGCCGTAGTTATATGATCCTCTCTCGGAATACTCGCTTTCTTCTGCCTGCTCAATAATCTTGCCTACATTCTTCGTAGCGTGAGCAAGCATATCGATAGCCTGAATATTTCCTGCATTTACGCCTTTGTCGGCATAAGATTCAAGCTCATCACAGAGGCTTTCTTTTAATTCATATAATTTTTTCATTTTCTCACCTCACGCAATTCGGTTAATAACAAGATTACTATTCTGAACATTGATAACGGGTGCAGGCGTTACGGTCGGGTCATCGCTGCCCGATACCGCTCTCACCGATACCGTGAAGCAACAGCCCCTCGGAACGGTGATTATTGCCGTGCTTGTTACATTACCGTATTCATCAACCGCCGCAGGCGTAAATATCGCTCTGCTCGTCATTCTCGGCTCGCCCTGTACTGCAATAGCAATCGCAATCGGGGTGACAGTACCGCCGTCAGGTATAGCAATGTTGCCGTTATATGTCAGCTGATAGCGGGCAAAACAACTCGTAGGATTATTGACGATACCACGCAGAGTAAAAATCCCGGTGCCGTCTTCGTGCCATACATAGCCTCTGTTGCACGGGATAGAAGCGTCGAAGATGATAGGCTCATTAAGACTTACTGCCTGCTCCGCATTTGCTAAATATTCTGCCATAGGTATCACCTCACGCTACGCCGCAATTGCACCCGAAATTCTGGGCGCAGCAATTAGGATTCTGCACAACATAAGCGGGACGGGGAACGGGTGCAAGATACTGTTCAAGAGCGGTAGTCTGTGCCTCGTTGTTGGCGATAATAGCCGCCGTCTGAGCGCCCTGCGAAGCCGCGAGATTAGCCATAGTGAGCTGCCTCTGGAGGTCTGCAATTTTCTCGTTCTTGGCGTCAATCTTATCGTTGCACATCTGGTCGAGAATGCGCTGAGTGCTTGCGGTGTTTGCCGCAATTACATCACGGAGAGCGTCATTTACTGCCGCTCTGTCCGCACAAGCCTCTCTTGCAATATCTGATCCGAGATTTGCGAGACCGAGCCTGTTTTCACAGCAACAATTCTGTAAGCTGTTATTCACGCCGTAAAGTGCGCTTGTGATAGCGGTCTGCGAATCAAAGCTCCTGTTGAGTGCGTCGATCGTTCTGCCGCAGTTTGCTACCTCAGCATTTGAGAAGCCGGTTGTGATAGCGTTCTGAATGCCGTTGAGCTGACCTGTCACGCCTGCGTTGTTGAAGCCGTTCTGCGTGTTGTCATTGAGAAGCCACGGGTAGAGGCCGAGCATTCCGCCACCGCCGAATCCGCCGCCGAATCCGCCGTAGCCGCCACCGAACATACAGAAGAGGAGGAGAATTATAATCCAGCTCCAATCTCCGTTTCCGAAGCCACCCATACCGTAATTCATAGGCGCAACGGGCATTGATACATTAACTCCGCTTTCGTCTGTAAGTGCCATTTTGATTTTCTCCTTATTTACAAAATTTATATCTATGCCCTGTGCACCGAGCATTGACATTTTAATTTTTTGTGATATAATAAGGATAAGCTCTCCTCAGAGCCTTCCTTTCGGTTATTTTGCAAGAACAGCAGAGCACACCACCTTGATTAGCAGTCGGCGTGGTGAGCTTTGCTTTTTATTTACCTTTTTGTGAAAAACTGTTGAAATTGAGGCATATTCTGCAACTGTTGAGCAGTTTGCCTCAATGAATTAAACTGTTCCTGTGACATTCTTCCGCTATTCATCAGGCTTTGTACCGCCTGTTGAGGATTCTGCAAGGCATTTCCCGGCAATCCCATTTGTGATAAGATCGGCGCAGGATTCTGTAAAAGCATTTGAAACTGATTGAATAACTGCGGTAAATTCATCATTCCGTTTTGCTTCCCTTCGTAAATTTGTCAAATTCGCTGCGTAGGGCGTCAAATTCGGCTTTTGTCGCATATTCGGGTATTTCCGTATTCCCCGCTCCCTTGACCTCGTTTTTGGGGCTGTTTTCCTCAATTATGCGATATTTCTTGAATACGGGCGAATCCAACTGCGAAAATCCCGCAGTTTTCGTGTAGAGCTTTTTCTGCTCATCGTCTATGAATGTGACCGAATATCCGGGCGCAACGGGGTATTTTCTCGCCTCTTCTTCGGTTGCGTGCACCACTCCGCCGCTCTGAATCTGCGGTGTCTGTATCTGCGAAGCCTGCATTTGCGGTGTGGGTTGCTGATACGGATATATACTCGGATTTACATTGTATGGATAATACGGATATGCCATTCTGCTCACTCCTTATACCAATAATATTGCGGGATTTCGCTTCTGCTATCCCAACTGTCATATATTCTGCCGTCTTTGAGCGTTGCCGTGTGATTGCCGAAGCCGAGCACATATACCCCTTTCGGGTGATCTACGGCGAAATCTTCTGCCGTGTAACAATCAGGGCAGGTATCGGGAATATTCCTGCGCTTGAAGCCGTGTTGACGGAGAACGGCTCCCCATACCGAATTACTGCTCGGCATATCTCCCATAAGATAGCCGTTTACCGCAAGGCTGCTATATGCGGTCTCCCAATCAATATTTAACGCCTTTGCTACTGCTCTGACGGCACAATCCCCGACACTTCTGCCCGTTGGATTTGGGTTATAATAGATATACAAGGTCATCCCACTCCTGCGGCGCAAATTCTTCGAGATCATACATATTATCGCCCCCCTCTGATAAGAGTATAAAACGAAAAAGCCACCTACACAATGTCGTGTAAGTGACCTTTTCGGGACAAATATTATGAACAACCAAACTTAAAGGAAGTTGACTATCTTTTCAAATTCTCGATAACAGATTCTCTTGATATGCCGTTCGTCAAGCTTGTATTTCGCCGCAAGCTCCTTGAACATCATTTCGTTTATATATCTGTCAATCAGAATATTCCGATTTCGTTCGTTGTGTATATACTCACGGGCAAGGTAAAGGAATCGTGATTCAGCGAATACGGGCTTATTCATTTGACCTTTATTCTCCCCGTTCCGTTACAAGTTCCGCATTTGCGATAACCGCTATTACCGCCGGTTTTTCTTTGTCTTGTCTTAACCGTGACTTTCTGTTTCACTTTCGCCAATATCCACACTCCCCACGCCTGCTACATAAGCATTGCCGTCGTTGGCTTCTACATCTTGCTCAACAGTTGTAACCGTTTCCTCTAATTGAGCCTCATACCATAGCCAAGCGGCGTTTGTGCCGACAAGAAGGATGATGAGGAGAATTACGATGATGAAGAATCTGCGGATAGTCCGCTCCTGCCTCGCAAGCATAGCTTCGTGGTCTATGCAGGATATTTGCCTTTCATTCATCGCTTCACCTCATTTCTCCCTCATTTTAGCATTATATTTCTGCTTTGTCAATATGTAATTCAGCCGCCTAATGCGTGAATATATTCCCACATAAGCGGTATCAGCTCTTCCGCCGTATAAGTTATCATTCTGCCAATCGTGTCAGCGGTCTTTTCCGCAAGTCCGCTCTCAACGAACAGGTCGAAGAGGTGCTTAATAAAGTCAAGTATAGGTTGCATAGTTTATCCTCCTTTAATTCTTAAACTGTGCCAATTATATTGATAATATTTTCGTTTGGTTTGCCCCATAATTCATTTCCATTCTGCGTTACAAAACACTTCAACAAATCGATTTTTACATAAGCGGGCGAATTTCCTGAATTTGTGGTATAATTGCCAATCTTCATTTTTAGTGATGTATTCGCTCGCCATTCTGCCGTCACCGAGCCAGAAGCAATTATAGAGTAATCATCAGCCAATAAATAAAGCGTTTGTGAGGAACTCGAATATTTATCAAAAACAGCATAATACCACTCATTTTCAGAAATAGCATAATTGACAGTTATTGATTTATACTGATTATTTTTGTCGTAGATTTCGGTGCAGAGTTTTCTTGATGAATCTATATAAATCGTTGGTATCCAAGCCGAAGAAGAACTGGACTCCATACCGAAAAGCACATTATTTCTTATAACCTGTGAAAACTTAAACCGTATTGCAATCGCAAAGTTGTTAATCGGATTTAGGATAGGTGCTGTGCCGTTTTCGTAAACACATATACACCCCTGCGTTGAGGGGATACCAACCGAGTAACCCGTTTCAAAATTTATAACCCCTAAACTGTTGTAGTTTTCCTTTTCGAATATCGCTCCGCCCTGCCCGTATCCGTCTTTCAAATCCTGCACAGCAGAGGTCAAGTCTGTCCTGCTCTCACCCGTGACCGCATTAGCCGATGATATGAGATTTTGAATTTTGCTGATTATACTCATTCAATCACCCCCGTACCGATTAGGTCGTCAAGACCACCGATTAAATCGTATATACATTTTGCTGACGGGTATTGCGTGTCGGTGGATTGAGCCGAGAGAGATGTAACCTTATTCGCCGTTTCTTCCAGCCCTGTGGGGAGAGGGTTTCTGTCCGCGTACTCCCATTGCTGTGTTGTAGGATTGTTGTATTTACTTCTCGCCATATTCGTCCTCCTCAATCGGATTCTCGCTTTCGATATATGTGTATTCGCAAGGATAAAGCATTATAACCCGCCTCCTCTGTCTGTCAGTTCCCATTCGAGCGTGTCTTCTCTTAACTTGTATTCGTGTTTTTCATCGGGAGCGGTCGGTCTGTTTTTGAACATTTCGGTTAATTCGAGATATTCCTTTTCCGATATTCCGCCCTCTGTTTTTTCGTTCTCGCCTACGCCGATTATATACGGCTCAACTACAACTTTGAAATATGCCATCAGTACGCCACCTCCTCGGCTATGTAAAGGACTACCCTTGTCCCGACAGGGAGTGTTGCGTCGTACCCTTTGGCTATCGGAGCGTTGAGCAACCCGTTTCTGTATCTTCTTGCGGGTGTTTGATTTGAGGGAGTGCTTCTAATAGGGATTGAATTATAAAACAAATCATAAATCTTCGGGTCACCTATTATCGAAAAACTTTGCAAAACACCCTCGTTAAATTCGGCCGCCGCCGCACTAAAGTAATTCCATAATTCTTGTGCATTTGTAATTGTGTTCTCACCCGCAATTATTTCTTCCGTATAGGTTTTAAGCCAATCTCCCTGTACTTCTCCTCCCGGAATCGACAAAATCTTTCCCGCCATTTCGCTCGGCAGCATTCTGCCGCTTTCGCCCGTCTTGCTCTGTATCGCCTCGGCTATCCCGTCAAGCGTGGATTTCTTAACTGTGCATATATCACTCATTCGCCCACCTCCTCGGGGAAGCTGATTTCTTCGCCGTTGTCTATTCCGTCAACTGTATCATCGGATGTGTCAATCCAGAGAACAGAGGTATCGGTCGGCTCGGTGTCGCTGATAACAACTTGCGCAGGCAGAGTGATTTTCTTATTCACGGGAGTAAGTGCCGTTCCGTCTGCCCTCTCAACTGAATTGATAACATTGACCTCGGCTCTATCCTCAATCAACGACAGTTTGCTCTTCTCGTTCACCGTATAGGGCGTTTCCGAAGTCCAACCGTAATTTTGGCTACTTACAACTCTTTTACCGTTGAGACGGTATTCGAGCATAGAGGGGAGTGTATTTGCTCCTGCGGTCAATATACCAAAACGGTGATCGTCGCTCGCAACGAAACGGCAATACTGTATCGGCTTCCCATAATAGCAGTAAACAGTATCTCTGTTTATATCGTTGATGAGGTCATACAATTCCGAGCCTGTGTACTTAATGTATGTATTGCCGCCTTCGGTGTAATCAACAATTTCAAACATCTTGCCATATTCGGGTATAACGGGGAGCGTTGCGATTTTGTCAACAACAAGAGAATTGCCCTCGGCATCTTGCACATCGTTGACTGCTCCTCCTGCGGGTACTATCGCTATTTTTTCAGCGTTTACAAGGCTGTTACCCTCTTCGTCTTGAACATCGACAATATTGCTCTCATATTCGGGAAGCGTTGCTATTTTTGTTTCGGGGTCAACAATGGAATTTCCCTCGCTGTCCTGCACATCTCTGACATTATCCGCTCCGCCCGCTTCTTCAATAGCAATTATGCGTTCTTCGTGGTCGGTCAGCTCCGCTTCAATCTGTTCGACAATGCTCGGCTCAACCTCGGGGAATGGTTCACCGTCTAACGCCCCAGTTGGTTCAACCGTGAATGTTGCGATATTGGTCGTGACTCTCTGTATGACCTCGCCCTCACGGTATTCGTTCCCGTGAAGATAAACCGTCCACTCGCCTTCGGTCAAGTTGAGATGGTCTGACTCCGTGACCTTATCGTCTGTCAACTGAACGGAATATCTGTGCTCGCCCTGTTTGAAGTGAGCATACTTCACAAGACCGTCCCAGTCCGATGTGAGAAACGAGAAGTCAGCCGTGAGATAGTCGATTGTGTCCGCAGCTGCCGCCGCTCTGATGTCGAGCCGCTGGTTTTTGATTGTACCGTAAATCAAGATGATACCCCCTTATCCCTGCATAACATCTTCGTCCGTGTCTGCGACCAAAGTGTGCGCGCCGAATGTACCGCCGTTTGTGTGGTCGGCGTAGCACGTCATAAACCCGCCCGTGTCGGCATTAAACTCGACATAAGCGATGAAGACATACGCCTTCGCGAGCTGATTATACGGGTCTGTGTATCGTCCTATGAGAGTCGCGCCCGAATTGACGAGTGCCTTTATCTCTCCGCACGTCAAGACCGTCGCAAAGTCGGTTGTGCCCCAGCCCATTTCGATTACCGCAACATTCGGAATCGTCGGCTTGTTTTGGATGTAGCTCGGCTCGGTTGAATCGGCTTCGCTCCAGTCCGCTTGGGTTTGGCTCGGCAGTTCACTCGCGGGCACTTTTCCACCAACGAGGTTCGCCTTTGCCGTGAGAGCCGAGTCGATTAAGTCCGCGTTGTCATTGAGAACATCAACGTCAACCGGGTCGGCGTAGTCGGGTTTTATAAGCCTGTAGTTCGGTGTTTGCGTTGCCATTTTATTCCTCCTTATGTATTCGTCCAGGTCACATGACCATCAGCGCACGAATAGTTTCGACCCGCGACTTTTTTGATCTGTGACCCGTTCCTTCTCGTAATAATGCAATATTCCCAAAGACTTCCGCTTAATCCATCTGCGAGCGTTATGGTTTCTGAAGCGGTATATTCATACCAACCGCCCACGACCTTATATTGAAACCATATAGCCAGCCAAAACAAGCCATCGTCTGCATACCGTCCGATTAACACTTTGCCGTTTTTGAATCGAACCTTTGAATATTTATCAATTGAAATCGTGACGCTTGTCGTTCCTGAGTAGCTCGTCGGCAGATTAAACAGCCCCCAGCTGACAACAGGATTCATCTTCATATATGTTTCGGCGGTGAGCGTGATATTATTCACTCTGTAATGAAAAATGAATTTGCAGGCGTTCTCAAGGGTGATTTCTTCTCCTTCATCATCAATGCTTTTGTAGCGTGTGAAGGTGGCGCTCTGAGTATGTTCGCCCATTTGTAATTCAGGTCCCTGACTTGAACTCGATTGAGTAAACGGTGCTGAATAAACAAGACGGTTGTCGGGGGAATCTTGGGCTTCCGTCGTCCTGACAACATTTCCCTGCGAATCAATCCAATAGACAATAAATCGTACTCCCTCAATATGGCAGGCGTTTTTGATTCCTCGGCATTCAATCCCATTATAAGTCGTCGAGTCTTCCCATGTGGGTAATGCTTTCAAATACCAACCTTCATCGATCAGAGGCTCTTCGGGCACAATAACCCGCATATAAGAGGGTGAAGCGACAGGAACCTTCACGGGAACGGCGTTGAGGGTCTTGTTATATTTCGTTGTGTATGAGGCATAAACAGTCACATAGTCGAGACCGTTCGGGACTATGGTACCCTCTGCAGGAACGCTCCACACCCGAACACCTTCGAGAGCGGGAACAAGATTTCCGCTTTCTTCGTATTTCAGCACCGTGCCGTCTGAGAAATGCAGTTCAGTTCCGCCCGCACTTTTGGTCGCGGATAAGTTTATGGTCTGACCCGCCATAAACGGATTCGGCACCTTGTTAATGAATAAAACGGTCGGCTCGGCATAATGACCCCAGCCCGATAATTGAGACTGTCCGACAGGCACTTGAATCATTCGCTGCCACCTCCGTTAATAAGTTCTTGTA
>Ga0326512_10002123_pt1 | contig 14709 bp, 10 predicted proteins | sample 1_2617_0518_D_FD_203652 | JGI IMG/M metagenome (GOLD analysis project Ga0326512, IMG submission 203652) | Bovine rumen microbial communities from UC Davis, California, United States - 1_2617_0518 | ecosystem: Host-associated > Mammals > Digestive system > Stomach > Rumen | place: USA... | reverse complement strand
TGTTACAAAGCAGCCTACAGGCAAACTCGCGGTACTGCTTCGTGGTGTCGATGCGCTGCAGGTTGCCGAAGAAGCGGCGGTTCTGGAGGATGTCGAGCGGCAGGCTGACATCGAGTGTGTAGGAGTCGGAGAGCGTGACGTATGGGTTCTCGCGGGTGATCCTGATCTCCTGCGTGGAGTCGGTGATGACTTCCGTATCGTTGAGGAATAGCTGTACTGCCATGGTGTTATTTGTTCTTTAGCATGTTGTCGAGCCGTTTCTGCTGTTCGTTCAGACCGTCGGGGCCTGTGAGGACTACCTGGGCGTTGATAGGGAGATCCAGTCGCTGCAGCAGCCGTTCGGTGGCGGCGCGGTGGGTATCGAGGGCCTCGCGAAGCTCATCGTTGGCCACATCGACGTTGACGATGGGGGCGAGGACGGAGGGGGTGACGGCGGCAGTACCACCGTTTACTGAACGGGAGACATCGGCGGCGGTGAGGGTGCCGACGGTATTGTTGCGCTGCGCCTGGTCGAGGAAGTTGAGGAAGGGCATGATAGCAGGATTGTTGACCGCCTGATGATTGGCCACGAACTCGCCCTCGTGGACCACGCCAGCCTCGCGACGGTAGCGGCGGCCACCAGTGAAGCCACCCTCGTAGTAGCCTGCCTCCTGCGCCTGGGCCTGCTTCTTGATGGTAGCCACCTGCAGCATGCCGCTGGCGGTGGCAGCAGCTGCTGCCGCAACGGCCAGAGGCACCGTCCAGGGCACACCGGGAATCAGGACTGCACCGTATGCGGAGATGGCATTGGCTGCCGTCGATGCGATGGCCTGTGCTATCTGTATGGTCATAGCCTTCTTGTTGGCCTCGTTCTTTGCCTTCTTGATTTCCTTGTCACGCTTCTCCTCCAGTTTCTTGCGCTTTTTCTCGTTGTTGCCGGCAGCCTGTATCTGCTTATCGTAGTTGGCCGTGATACGCGCCACCTCGAGGTCGCTGCATGCCTGTGCGTAGGCAGAGACACCACCAAGAATGCTCGATACGCCGTTGAGGGCAGACGCTGCCGCATCGCGGATATTGGTCCATCCCTGACCGTTGACGGACTGCATGGCCTCCATGTAGGTCTGGTAGTCGATAATGCCCTGGTCATACTGCGTCTTCAGCTGCTCGCGGGTGTTGATGAACTCGGTGAGTGATGACGCGAAATTGAACGCGGTCGATACCAAGGTGTCGCCACCAATTTGCTTGCGCTGCCCGATGCTCTGCTGTGCGCGGTCGATGGCCTTCTGAGCCTCGCTGCTGATTTCCACCTCCTTGTTGGCACGCTCGCGGGCATAGCGCACGCTGATGGCCGTCAGCAGGTCCTGGCGCTCCTTCTCATTGGCCATACCTGCAGCCTTCATGGCATCGTACATGTCGTTGACAGCCTTCAGTTCCTCGGCCTCACGCTCCTTGGATGACTTCCGGAAGTACTCCTGCCGGTAGCGTTCCGACTGTTCCAGGAAGCGGGTGCGAAGCTCCTGCTGGTGCTGTGCGCTGCGCTCCGAGATGTCCCACTCTATCTGCATGCGCTCCAGCGATCCCTCACGGAAAAATGCCTTCTTCTTCTCCAGAAATTCGATGTCTGCCCTGAATAGTGCCTCGTTGACAGCCCACTCGTTATGGTACGCATCACTCTTCTCTTCATCATACTGAGCCTCTATCTTAGCTTTCCTCAGCTGATGTACCCTTTCCAGCAGGCTCAGCGACATGCGCTGCATCTCCTCGTCGCCATGGGCGAGCATCATCTTCTCCTGGTTCTCGAGGGCGATGCGCTCTGCTGAGCCCTCCTTGTAGAGTTTCATGCGCTCGCGGATGCCCTCCAGCTGCAGGTCCTTGCGGTCGCTCAGGTAAGAGCGGTAGTCAATCAGGCCCTGACTGTAGGACAGCGTGAGGTCGGCCAGCCGCTGCTCCGTCTCGGCCTTCAGTTGCTTACTCTGCTCGCGCAGCGTGCGCTTCTCTTCAGCCTGGTGTTTGCGTTCATCAGCCTCGCGCTTCTTGCGCTCCTGCTCAGCCTTCTTTTGGTCTGCATCGGAGGTGTAGGAGGTGGCTCCCTTCCGTCCACCTGTGTCAGTGCTTTTGCCGGCCTCCTGATCTGCCAGTTCTCCGACCTCAGTGATTTTCTTTTTCAGGCTCTCTATCTTGCCGTTGGTGTCGGCCAAGTCCTGATCAGCCTTGTCGAGCACGCGCTTCAGCCCTGCCTCCTCGCCGATGCCGAGGAAATCCAGAAGCTTGCCCGCCCCGCTGTTCCTGCTGCCCTGAAGCGTGTTCGTCTGTCTGGCACTCCAGTATTTGTCAGATGCCTCCCGCTGTGCATCCTCCTGTTCTCCCTGACGTTTGTATAGCTCTTCAAGTTTGTCTTTATATGCTTTCAGTCGGATTTGTTTCTGCAGAGAAATCAGGTAGTCATCTATGGCTTTCTTGTTGTCCCGCGTCAGTCGGCCTTCCTCGTCGAGCATACCGTTATAATCAGGAATGACAGCCTTCAATTGTTCGAGAGCCTTGCGCCTCTGACCGATGCTGACGGTTTCGTCACGCATGATCTTGTCGAGCTGCTTAATCTTCCGAGCTTCTTCTGAATATTGGCTAACTGCCTTTTCCTCAGTGTCGTTCAGTTCCTCTGCTTTCTTTCTCGCCTCTTCGGAACTGGTCTTAAAGTGGTCAATCAGTCCGATAACGACAGTCAGTCCTGCAACGGCGGCGCCCCATGGTGTTGCCTTGGTGACAGCAGCCCATATCTTAGTGGCATTGGTTGCAATAGTTACAGCTGCCGTGTACCCCCCAATAAGAACTGCAAGTCTTGATATCAGCCCGAAGTTCCGGCTGACCACACCGGCAATCAGACTAAGCGCCTTGACCAGGAGCGAACCGCTGGTAATAGTGTATTTCACGACGGGAAGCAGTTTCTCACCCAGGTCAACTGCCAGTTCATTGAACTGTTTCTTTGCTTTCTCAATACCGGCTTCTACCGTATTGTTCATGGTCTGGTATTCCTTGCCGATGCTTGTTGCTTCCTGATATGCCTTCGTGGCCAGCTGCTGCCGTTGGCGTACATCGTCAATCTTGTCGGCCATCGTAGCCAGCACCGCCACGGCACGGCTGCCATCGAGTCCCATGTCGTCGAGCATCTTCATCATGGTCTGCGGGTCGGCCTGATTCAGGCTGTCGGCCAGTGCGAGAATGGCGGCATTGGCATCCTTGTTGAGGAGTTCTGTGAAATCCTTCACGTCCTTTCCGGCTATCTTGGCAAACTTGGCCGTGTCGGTCTGCATCTTGGTGAGCATATTGCCGAAGGCTGTAGCCGCCATCTCATCCTGCAGGATATTCTCGTCCATCACCGCTCCGAAGCCCATGATCTGCGCCTGCGTGAGTCCTATCTGCTTGCCGAATCCTGCCACGCGGGCGGTGAAATCGACCAGGTATCCTGCGTTTGCGCTGGAGTTCTGAGCCAGTTCGTTGACTGCAGAGCCCGTTGCCAGCATGGCCCCGCGCAGTCCCATCTTTTCGTCCTCGCCAAAGGCCATTGCCAGTTTGCCCACTTTGTCGATGGCCCCGTCGCCAAGGTCGTCGCCGAGGGCAACCTTAACCATGTTTCCTGCTTCCACGAATTCGAGGATGTCTTTTTTTGAATTTTTGCCCAGACGTCCTGCTGCTCCTGCCAGTTCGTTCAGTTCCTCACGGCTGTTGCGCGTGTCCATCTTCTTCAGGTCTTCGTTGAGGTCTCTGATTGCTTCGTCAGTCAGACCAGTGTATTTGCGGGTATCGGCCATTGCCTCTTCCATCTTGGCATAGTCCTGTACAGCCTTGCGGATGGTCATTGAGATTCCTGTCAACGAGCCTATAAGCATCGTCAGTCCGCCCCAGCTGTCATTAAGGAATTTCGTGAATTTCCCCCAAGCGGTTTGCTGAGCCGAAGATTCCTGTCTGGTGCGTTCCAGTTCTGTGCGTAGTTTCCTTACCCTCTCCTCCGCTTTGCGGTATCCGTCAGAGTCACGTTCCATAACGCGCATCTGCTCATTGAGTGCCTTAATGGCATATTCGAGGTCTCGGACGCTTGCCTTGCTGATGTGTTCAAGCGTTTTCTTTATCAGTTCGTTCTCGTCTTTTACCTTCATAGAAGCTTTACCCGCCTCTTCCAGTTCGCGGTTGTATCGGTCTATAAGCCGGTTCGACTGTCGTTGGCTCTCCTTTGCCTTCTCTATCTGTGCCGTCAAGTCGCGGACGTGTCTGGATGCCTCTTCATAGGCCGGGCTGCCCTGTTCTGCCACCCTTGCCTGTTCCTGAGCCATTTCCAGTGCCTTCTCCATTCTTTCGACGGATGCGGTCCCTATGTTGGCTGTCGTATTCCTGACAAACTCCAATTTTGCAGCCAGCAGTTCTGCATTCTTGCCTGCTGCTCCGAGAGAAGCCTGCATCTCCTCGAATGCCCGCATCTCACGGACACCCTCCAATTCACGCCTTGCCTCCCTCAGGTCGTTGATAAAGTCCTTCAGTTCCTCTGCATTCTGCGGCTTACGGTCGATAATCTTCTGGAGTGTCTTCTGTGCGACTTCGATATCCCGGGCCGATGCGTTGCCGAGGTTCTCGAGTGTCGTGATGGTTTTCGTCACCTCATTCTCGTAAACCTTCAGCTCTGCCTTGGCCTCTTTCAGTTCCTTGCTTACACGCTTGGCCTGGAAGGGGTCGTAGTCCTTGGACTTCTTGTCACCGAACTTCTTCTTCTCCGCTTCAAGTTTCTGGATTTCGGTTTTCAGTTCCTGGATCTTGTTCTTGGCATCCTCGTTGTTAAGACGGATGATGCTGTTGTAAATCTGGTCCTTTGCCATAAAAAAAACTACCTTTACGAATAACTTACTCGCAAAGGTAGCTTTTTATATGGTTTCTTAAAAATACCCTATAAGCTTTGCTTTCCTGTTACGGGCAGCACTAAATTGTTAAATAAACCTGCCACCCATTTGCAGCTATGCCATATGGCTCCAAGTATGGTTATAATACCCCTCACGAAGTACAACGCGAAAGCTCCCATACCTGCGATAACAAATATCAGAGCATACAGTCCGAAGAATATCACTATAAATTCCATACAATCGTTCTTTTGGTGCAAATATACGAAATTTATTCCATACCACCAAGGATTTTGAAATAAAAATGTGTCACCCTGCCGCTGATGGGCGGCAAGGTAACACACTCTGGGTTTAAAAAAGTCCGATTCTCGGACTCTCCTTCATCACTCCATTTCGAGCCAGTTCTTAGCCAGTGCCTTTGCCGACTCGCAGAAATTGTTGTACTGCTTCCACTCGTCGGCATATTCCCCGGAGCCGCCCATGTGGTGGCGGTGGATGGCCATCTCCTCGCTCTCGCTGAACTTCGAGCGGATGATAGCGTTTGCCACCTCCGGATAGCTGCCAGGATCCTTGCAGGGCATGATGGTACCACCGTCGCGCTCCGTGCCGGTGTACTTATAGCCGGTCACTGGCTCGCCGGAACCTTCAGGCAGATAGTCAGGCACTTGCTCCTCATTGAGGTAGCCGATGATGTTGTTAGCGTCGTACTTTCCGAAAGTACGCTGCTTGGTGTAGATAGCTGAAAACTTATTCATAACTCACGTGAATTTAGTATATGTCTTGCCGTCCTTGCCCTGGAACTGCTGTACGACAGTGGGACAGGGCAGGTCCTCCGGCGTGAAGTCGTTCATCGCCTGGTCTATCATTATCTTGCTGCCCGTGAATGTGTAGTACTCTGCATCGGCATCGGTCGGGTTGCCGTCCCTGTCCTTCTTCTTCTCGAACACATACCTTTCCTCATCTCCCATCTCGAAGGTCTTGATGATCTTCTTGAAGCGGAATGCCAGAACCTTGCCCGGAACGGTCTTCGTTATCTCCTGGTTGTTGCCCTCATAGTCGGGAATGTTGACCGTGACGGTGTTTTTCTCGATTTTTGAGTCCTTGACAACATAGTCAATTAACAGTATTTTAACCCCCCCCGTTTTCACATTTATTAACAATATTCATAAACGGGATTTTCTGGTCAGGCCCCATGCCTGCAAACGGTGGTTTGATACGTCGCTTCTTGATAATCTTTCCGAGTGATTTTTCCATACCTAATGTTTTTAGTAAGTTGATACAGTCTGCATGTTTGATGAATCCCAGCTGGCTCGACACCTTGATACGGATCTGCTCCTCTTCGAAACCTTTCTTCTGCAACCGCTTTATTCTCCGTGCGAGATTCTGCTTGTTGCGCTTTGCTGCTTCGACGTTTTCGTGGTAGAAGGTATATCCGCAGATGCGGATGCCCATCCACGTAGGACGAACGTTGTAGTCGTTGTTTAGGATGAAGAGGTAGTCCCGTGTCAGGTGCATAATCATCAAGTCCCTGACGATGCGAAGGAAGGTCTTGTCCTCGTGCATCACCAGGAAGTTATCCACAAAGCGGAAGTAGTGCTTCAAGCCCTCACGGGCGAAGCGCTGGAAACGCTCTGCCAGGAACTGGCTCCCTCTCCCTATCAATTCCTCTTCCTCAGGCGTCTTAGCAGTCAGGATCTTCTCGCTTATGTAGTGGCTGGTCCAGTAAGCCATGCGCTCCGGATCGTCGGCGATACCGAAGAAACGCTCCGCCTTACGGTCGAAGTCTGCAAGGTCGAGCATGCCGAAGAGCTGTGCGATCTTGATTCCGAGAGGAGCGCCCTGAAGGTAGCTATCTATCACCTTATATATAAAATTGCGCAGCTTGCCTTTCTTGAACTTGTTTGCAATCTTCTGTTTGAGGATGGAATGATCCATCATCGGGAAATAATGATGGATGTCAAGGGGGAGGTTGTATCCGACTTCCAGTTGAGGATATCGGTACAACTCGTTCCTGATGAAGCGGAAAAAAGCGTGGGTTCCCAGCCCTGGCCTTACTGCCGGTGCTCTCCAGGAGATGTAGTCATACACCGCCTGTTCGTATGGCAGGATGGCAGCGGCCTCCGTATGGTGGTCGCGGACGGGAGCCTTAGCTAGCTTCCTGTGCTTTTTGTCGAAGATATGAGCCTCCTTATAACCTTGCGGCTCAAAGGTCTCATTGATGATGTCGGCGAGTACCAGACGGACATTCTCATCAAGCTCTGCTTCGTACCTGCGGATATCGGCACGCCTACGCTTGCCGTCCGCATAGTTGTCGAAAGCATCCCTTGCGTTCTGTTCCGTCTCATTCTCCCGACTGTCCTTGATTCTACGCATTGTCGGGGTCTTGAGTGATTATTGAATGTGGGGTCTGGTGGACGTCTGTTAGATCGTCCGGACGGGTATGGCGCTCGGCATGATCCTACGAGCCTCGCCGTCATCTTATCTATGTTCTCCCATTAGGGAAGGCTCACCCTCTTGGTGAAAAGATCTATTGAGGGACACGCCGTAGTTCGCATTGGCCGCCGAGGGCGCATTGTTGCCATTGAGGTACACCGAGCCGGCATGGTCATCAGTGAGCGCATTGCCGAGACGATAAGCACCGCGAAAACCGCGCGTGAGGGTTCTACCTACTTCCTTAGAAGCGATGCAAAGTTACACATTTTCCACTGAAGTACAACAAGTCAAAGAGCGAATTTTGCAAATTTTAAAATTTTAAAAAATCGCTCCGCTCCTTGACGGAGCGGAGGGGCGCTACCGCGCCCGGTGTCCTTTGTGCTCTTCGAGCACCGTGTTTCCTACGAGGCCAGCGAGGGCTCCGTGCTGAATGCTTCCTTGAATTCACAGAGGGACACGCCGTAGGCCGCAGCGGCCGCCGAGGGCGCAGTGCTGCCATAGAGGTACACCGAGCCGGCAGGGCCACCAGTGAGCGCATCGCCGAGACGACAAGCACCGCGAAAACCGCTTGTCGCAGCGGGATTGTAATATCCGTCGCCGTAGCCTGTCGAGCCGGTTGCCCCGACTGAAAGCGGAAAATTGCAAAGATAGGCCAGATGCTCTTTTTTGATGTAGTCCCACCCCTTTTCTGAATAGACGGGTGTAGTGCCGACGAACATTTTGCCGTTGACGGTGGTGATGTCGAAGCGGTGCCCGTCGATGTTATTGTCGATGTAGACACCCTGCGAGCCGTCGCTGTTGCACACCAGCAGCGTGTCCTCCTCGATGCAGCCCAGATACTTGTAGTCGTTCTTCAGGCCGAAGAACGAAGGAATGCCCGCGATGGTCTTTGCTCCGGCTTTGTCCGTGATGCTCACCGAGAAGGTGCCGAGGAAATCGCCTTTTTCCACTCCGGCAGAGAGAGGAATGTACGGATATCTATGCCAGTCGTTTTCCCAGTCGGCAGGCGTACCGGCACCATCGCCGGTGCCTCCCTGGTGCAGGCCGTCGGTTGTAAGGGTTGCATTGACTCCTGCCTGGATGCTGCGGTTGTGGAAGAAGATGCGCTTCAGGATACCCGTGATAGCGAACACCACGCGCTCGTTGGCAAACCACAGGTCGCCGTTCTTACGCGCATAACCTGCTGCAGTCTGCACGTCGATGTTCGTGGCGGGCTTGCCCAGCTGCGAGTTGAAAAGCGAGTCGAGCGTAGCGTCATTGTTGCCGCCACGGTACTGAGCGGTATTGTTGATGAAGCTCACCAGGATCAGGTTCGTGCGGTCGATGGTTGCATAACCGGCGCACGAGCGGCTGAACACGGGAATCTTGTAGTTCAGCTGCCCGGGGATGGGCTTCGTGTCAACAGCCTCATACTCGTAGGTGTCATCTTCCCATGTGGCATAGTAGATGGTCACACCGCTTCCCCACTGGTAGTGTCCCATGGTTCCGTCGAGCTTTGCCGTTCCTCCAGCGGCAAACTCGTTGTGGTTGGACTCTGACAGCTTACGGCGGGAGTGTTCATTGCTGACCAGATAGCCGCCAAGGCCAAACAGCTCCGCCATGCGCTCAATCTTGGGGAGAGAGCCGCACGGCTCGCCGACGGTGGTCAGTGAGTCCTTACGCCAGCGGCACCCGCACCAGGTTGTCTGGTTGATCTTACCAACGGAAATCATTCCGTATTTGTTCGCAGTATGGTCATAGCCCAGAACCTGCGTGTTGTCGGTGATGCTCTGGAACGGCTCCACCGTCTTCATTTCCTTGAAATTTACATCGTTTGCCATAATATTATAATGTTATGTTGTTCTGCTGCCAATATGAATACAGATAAGTGTATGTCGATGTGCTCAGCTCGTTGCCTTGCTCGTCACATCCCACACTTCCGGCTGCATACTGACTGTCAGTCTGTCTGAAGTAGACCGGGACACTCCCGACCAGCAGCCCGTCTGAGAAATGGAATATCCTCACGACATACACGCTGACGGCCGGGCTTCCCACCACGGCATCCGCCGCCGCCTGCGCCATATATTTCCCGTTGTTCGGTCCCACGTACCATCCGTCCGCGATCTGAGTACCGTTGTAACTCTGGCTGGTGAAATACCTGGAGTTCTTTGACGAGGGTCTGGATGTGCCCGACACGTTGTACTTCCTCGTCGCCGACGATCCTGTGCCTATCTGCTTGTAGCCCTCGTTGAACCTGTAAAATCTTGTACAGTCAGCCGTGGCGATATCGAGCAGCTCTGCCACGCGCGTCACGCTGTACAGCCGTTTCAGTCTGATCTCCGTATAGGAGTTCTGCACCTCCGAGAACTCCTTCATGATGCCGTCAGGCCCCAGGTCGTAGAGGAACTCGCCCGTGTTCTCGTCCTGGAACCGGAGCACTGCCCTGTTGTCGTCGTTGACGGCAAGGTATACGGCAGGGTACTGTCCCTTGCCGAAAATCTTAAACTCCGAGCCCTCAGCCTCTATGTGTGGAGAGCCGCTGTAGCCCGTCTGTATTATGGTGGCTATGAGGTTGTTGATAAGCGCCTTCTCCGCAAAGAAGATATCGGTCGCCAGCGATTCGATCTTTGACATGGCCTTCCAGTACAGGCCTCCGTCCGCGCCTATCGGACTGTTGGCAAGCGTTGATATATGAGACTTGACGCAATGGAAGAAATCTGACTCCCCGAACAGGACGGTGTCATCATATTGCTCGTCCACACCTCCAGCCAAGTATTGAGTATTTAAAGCCCATCTTCTGTTCCTTGGCTGACCGAAGTGTGTCGCCTCCTCGTTTGACAGATAGCCCGTGGCCTGCATGCCCACCTCCAGCTTGGGCATGCAGATATACACCTCTGAGGTGAAGACGCTGGGGTAAATTCTGAAAAGCAGCCATTTGTCGCCGTCGAAGGAGCTCTCGGACCTGAAGGTGAACGTATGTCGTTTCCACTCGCCGCTGAGAGACCACTTGATCAGTGCAGACCCGACAAAAGAGCCGGCCGGCTGCAGTACGCCGTCTATATAGCAGGCAGAGTCAGGGTTGTACGCTCCCGGGGGAATCACCGTGTAGACACTGGCGCCCTTCGCCCAGAACGACAGGGTGTACCATGTGTCAGGCTCTATTTTCCTGATCTTACCGTCAGCGGTCCACAACATCTGCTCCAGCACCTCCTTGTAGGAGATCTGCGCCGTGGTCTTGTCGGTGCGGTCATAATAGGCATTGTGCGCCTGAATGCCTGTGGTGACAGCCGCGTACGACTCCGCGCTCACCGTCACCCCCTGCTTCAGCACCAGCACGTTGCGCACCGTCCACTTGTCCAGCGCCTGCAGTGAGGAGAAGTTTGTCTGCTCCAGCAGGTTCGGGTTAGCCCCGGCGGAGTATGAGAATATCAGCTCGCAGTCAGTGTACGAGGGCGACGTCTTACTATAGGTGGTCTTCTCGTAGCGCCACACATAGGGCTTGTCAGCCGTCGCCGTCTGATAGCTCGTTGTCCAGCTTGACGCGTCGGTATTACGGGTTACCCCTGTCGCCATCGTCGTGGCGAGGTAGTACGTATAGTGTCCGGTGACACTGTTGCCATCATCTCCTTCAGGTCCCGGATCTCCGTCCCTGACGTATTCCTGCTGGTCGCTCCACTCGCCCGGGCCGATGGTGTCAGTGGCGCCGGTTCCGACAGCGGTAGCCTGAATCACCCAGCACGGGTTGCCGTCTGTGGCGGGGATGCTCTGCGACCACCCTTCCAGCGTGCCGCTTAGCTTGCCTGTCGCGAAGGTGTAAGTCAGCGTGGCCGTCGGCTTGCCGGGCTTCGACGCGCTGCGCTTGAAAAGGAACACAGGCGCGGAACTTAAGGCATCCTTGCCGTTCTCGACGAACAGCACAGGCGTTGCCCACTCGCTCGCATCTATCGTGTCTGCAGCCCCGGTGCCGTAGGCGGTGGCTGCTGTCACGTAGATGGGGTCAGTTCCAGAAGGAATCTTGTTGAGTGTCCAGCCTGTAGGCACCGAGTCGAGCCGCTGGGTGGCAAACGTATAGGTCAGCGTCGCCGACCAGTCGATGGCACTGATGGCCGACGCGCTGCGCCTGAAAAGGAAAACGGTCGCCGTGTTGCCGCCGAGTTTCCCGTCAGAGGTGACGGTGACAGTCTTCGCGTCCACGAAGGAGTCCTTCACCTTCAGCTTGATGTCTATCGCTGTATCATTCTTTGACGCGGCATAGGTGAATGAAGGTGTGTTCTTCTTCAAGGCAGAGACAGTCGTGCTGCCGTTCTTGAAGATGTACACACTATACTCGCCCATATCCTCCTGCGTGGGGTCGTCATCACCTTTCCGCTTCCAGACCTCCACACTTATCTGTCCTTCACTACCCTTGAAGCTGCCGCTCTCGCTGAGCAGCAGTTTCTCCGGGCTGACGACCAGGTAAAGCCCTCGCGCGTCCTTCGGCGCGGGCATCAGGTTCTTGATACGATTGAGTTTCATTCTCTACTATTCGTTACTGGCTGAAATGACTACTGACACGCCCTTCTCCTGCTCCAGGGTGCTGTACTGGACCACGAACGGCACTGTCGTCGACTTGTTGCCCACCGTGGCACCCGTGATAAGGTTGAGCAGCTGGAAGGAGAAATGCCAGGTGTTCGCGGTGTCCGGCACATTCGTCCGGCGGTCATAGACCACAGGACTGAACGACACGTTGACGCCCTCCTCCACGGCATCGCCGGCCTGGCTGCATCCGTCGAAGATGTAATAGATGTCAGCCGTGTCCGTCAGCTGCTGTATCTTGTAGCTGGTGGCGCCATCCTTGGTGACGGCTACGCGGAAGATGTCCTCGGCATCGACACCGGCATCATTGACCTTGATGCAGTCGGCCGACACCACCTCAATGACACCGAGTTGGCTGGTGACATTCTGCCAGGCACCGTTCACGAGTTTCTGCCACTGGTAGGTTGCTCCGGTCACGGTGCTGCCCGCCCGTTGCAGCATGGCCTTCATCTTCACCCATTTGTTGGTGTTCGACAGGACATTGCTGCCGCTGCCGTCCTCGGTGGTCAGTGAGATCAGTATCTCGGTGGCATCGCCTACGGTGGTCTGCACCGGAATGAGCTGCGAGCACGTGAACGGCTTGCCTTTGTAGGTGCTCTTGTAATAGATGTGCTTGTCGGACAAATCGTTCGCGCTGCACAGGTTGCCCTTCACCTTCAGGGCCGGGTATGTCGCTCCGCCTATGACGATGGTTGTCACCTCAAACAGGCTGGCGTATGCCGTCTTCACGGCTCCTGTCTCGGTCAGGATGCCTGCCGTCTCGCTCTCCGGGTTGTTGTAATACCACTGCTGTCCCTGCGTTGCCGGGACTACGTACTGTCCCCTCTTCGAACTGTAGGGGAAGGGGAAGAGCGTCGCCGGGTGCTGGGTGAAGTCGGTATTGATGACTTTACCCTGGCGTTCGTCAAAATACTGAGTCAGGCCGTAGCCATCGTCTATCCGCACGCCCATGCGTGCCTCAATCTGGTCACCGTCCTCGTACTTGTAGAGGTTTCTGATTCTGCTTATCAACTGTCCCATATCTCGTTCTATATTTTGTCTGCAAACACTGCGGCCTCTCTGGCCGTTATCTCTCTCGCTCCCTTCTCCAGGGCTTTCTCCACACCATAGACCGCGAGGTCGCCGATGTTCGCGAGGTAGCCGTCATTGTCATTGCCATAGCGGTATTTCTTCAGGCCAAGCTCTTCGGCCACCTCTTTAGGGATGATGTAATAGAAATGTTTCATGCTTTTTTATTCTTCAAATTCACGTTCAATTATCGGGAACTGTCCCACAAGTGCCTCGCCGCCGATGGTCAGTATCTCGCCGCCGATGGCAAAGGGCATCAGCGGTGTCAGCTCACGCGTGAGCCAGGCGAACTCGTGCTTCATCGTGGAATCGACGGGGAACATCGAGCGAGGCACCTCGCCTCGTGTCCCATGGGTGACGTGCCACCAGTGGCCATCGCCCCGGCTGTAGAGGATCTCGATGTCGAAATACTGCTCGGGGTTGGCTATACGGCCACCCTTGCGGTTCACGACGTAAGCCTCTGCGACGGCACGGGCTGTCTCAGGGAAGATGTATGCACCTTCAAGGATGTCCATGTCATCCTCATAGAGGGAGTAGAACCGGCGCAGCTTGAATGCCAGCACCTGGAGTTCGGCCGTGTTATCCTTTGGCCATGCCTCACAGCGTATCAGGATACGTCCGACGTATTTCTGCTCCACCCTCAGGTTTCTGGCTTTCTCCCCGCCCCGGCACCAGAAATCCCTGTTGCGGTCCACGTTGCGCCAGGCATTGTTCTCGTAAATCTGCCACTGGTACACGCTATCGGCGTCAGGAATGTTGCTTGAACCGTTCCGGAGCTGCACGGGAATAGTCATTGTTCCCCTGTCCTTCCACGGCAGCAGGTCGGTGCGCATCGGCCATTCCGAGGCCAGCGACACCTTCCAGTCGGTGGCAGATACACATGACAGGGGTTTCTCCCAATGTACCTTCAGCACGTCCCCTCGACGCGGATCAATGAAATCTGCGGTGAAGCGGACATAGCCTGCCGTGTCCGGGTCGAGGTTGAACATCATCGTCAGGGCGTGTGTCGTGTCATCTACAGTATAGTCCGTGCCCAGCCTTGGGGCGGCTTTGTTCACCTTAGCCGAGACGGTCCATATACAGTTTACCAGTTCCTCTGTATAATCCCCGTTGGTCATCCTTCCCTCTTTGTCGTTGACAGAGAAGTGAGGCTGGAGGACGAACGGGGTAAGACTGCGGTCAGCGATGTAGTCACCGCTGCCGGCATCGTATTTCTGTGTCGTTGACCCGAACAGCTCCGACATGGTGAAAAGCGTGTCGAGGGGCTGGAATATCAGGTGTCCTGTCTTTGGTCTGAGTTTCATATCGTGTATGTTTTTGATTTTTCATTGTCTGCGTAACGAACTGTACAGCGGAAGCCGCATTTGCCGCCATAGCCCAAACTGACGGGAATGTCCGACTGTTCCGGGTGGTCGATGTTGTAGCTGACTGTCAGCGCCATCGTCTGTATTTCCTTAGCCTGGTTGATGTTCCACGCCTCGTCGGCAGCGTCATCGCCGCTCTTCCTGGTCCAGACGATGCTCTCGATGTCATCTTCCGAGATGATCAGGTCGCCGTGCGTCAGCATGGCTACGAGCGTGGTGGTGAAGTTCACGTCCCCGTTGTACCAGTCGCCCTCCGTGCTCTCGATGTCAAGCACGAGGCCACCGCTTCGGATGCAGGCCCAGTTGGTATTTGTCAGGCTCGGCTCCTTGCCGATGGCGGCTTTCTTCACGATGCACCGCCAGAGTGAGCCGCCATGCCAGCAGTTATCCTGGACATAGCGCTGCTCTTCTTCATCGAAGCCTCTTATGTA
>Ga0326512_10002121_pt1 | contig 14712 bp, 19 predicted proteins | sample 1_2617_0518_D_FD_203652 | JGI IMG/M metagenome (GOLD analysis project Ga0326512, IMG submission 203652) | Bovine rumen microbial communities from UC Davis, California, United States - 1_2617_0518 | ecosystem: Host-associated > Mammals > Digestive system > Stomach > Rumen | place: USA... | reverse complement strand
GGGTCATATGCTCCCCTATCGGTAAATCCTATAAGGTCTAACGCCGTGTATCCTGTCGGTTCAATCATACTTTTTTCCTCCTTATGAAGCAGTCCTTATATATAAGCGGTTATTTGCAACCGTAAACTCTACTCCTGCATCATCACGCATATATAAACGGTTATTTGCTATGATAAAGTGCGGTGTAACAAAATCTGCGTAAAACTCTGCTCTGTCTGCATCTGCCTTAGCCTCTTGTGCTTTATCACGGCTTATCTCAGAAAAGTAAAAACTGTTATTTGTATCTTCACCAGTTCGGGTATCCGTTCCACCTACCGCCCACGACTCAGCCAGTGTAGCATATCCGTCTGCGTTATTTTCGCTTGCCGCCGCCGCTAACTCGCTATTATGAGCATTGGTAGCACTTGTGCTTGCGTTCTGCTCACTCAAAGCCGCCGCATCCTCACTTGCCTTGGCATTTACCTCGCTATCGTGTGCATTGTCAGCCGCCGCCTCCGCACGCTCCATCTGCTCTGTGGCTAACTCAATGATGGCTGGTATATCCGTTTCAGATATATCCGTATCACCATCAATCGGTGACTTCTCGACCGCAAGGATGAAGTTAAGCGTGCCAATGTTCTGACTATCCTTAATAAGTCTTAACTCACACGGTATATCACCGTTAAGCACTGTCATCTGCTCTGTGGTAGTAACTGTTACCGTATTACCACTCCACGTAGCGTCATAACTAAAACCATGCTTGTCGGGCTTGATACCGTCTACCCTTACCTCTGTACCTGTTGGAATGGTATAAGCAACCGCACCATCATACAACTTAAACTGAATCTGTCTGCCAACATCAAATTGGCTTACGTTTACCCTTGGGAGTACTCCGTTGGGTATAATTTGTAGGTTTACTGTCTGCATCTGTTAAACCTCCCTAATTTGTAATAAGTCCTTCTTTTGCAGTCTTTTTATTCACTTGTGATACATACGGTACGCTGATAGTATTACCGTAAAAATCAACTATTTGCGTTGTATCAAGTGTTACATCAGTTACAACATCACCGTTATAACCTCTGTATACAGTATTGCTACCTGCGCCATCGGTTATATATAAGCGGTCAACTTTGAATGTCACTTGATTGCCGTTAAGTTGAATACCATCAATGCCATCTGCTTGAACACCCAAAAGCACCTTATTCTCATAACCACCTGTGCGACCGCCATGGATATTTCCATTGATTATCTGCAAGTGTCTACCGTCATTTTCTTGCCATATATCGCCACCTGTAATATGCACGTTAGACAAATTAGCACCATTAGCCGTAAGAGTGCCGTTTTCTGTCATGCTAGAATTGGCAACATCCCACTGGATACCATTACGACTTACCTTAAACAGTGTATGTATTTCAAGGTCGGATGAATATACTGTTAAACTCGGCACGTTTGTACCGCCGATAACTAATTTACCATCTAGTGTCCATGCCTGCTTGTAGGTCTGCCCTCCATCCGATGAAAAGCCTAAACCGTTTTCATTGATACGTAACAAATTATGCCACTGGGTAGGGTCGTTATGGTCTGCAAATATCAACTCTTTCCATGAGCCATCATTATTCTTAACCGCTATAACGTATCCATTGCTATTAGTTAACCATGCGGTAGCGTTTTGTATGTCCTCTTGGATACCTTCACCAAACTGCTTAAACTTTTGTGTTAAACCACCTACCATTGAGGTTATTGCGCTATTTTGGTCATTTATCGTACTTGCAAGGCTTGTGCGGATACTTCCTACCTCTATACTATCGTATCTTTCAGCAAGCACATCATATACTGTCTTTACGACCTTAGCAGTCGTACTTATGCCTAACTTTTCAAACTGTACGCCGATAATATCACACAATGATACGCTTTGTAATGACAATATATCCTTGTATTCTTCCGTACTTGCAAGGTCGATAAAGGAAACCTTAACTGATACTGTCGGAATCCCTATTCCTTCTTTACCAAGATAAGCCGTGGCTAATGTCCTCAACTGTTGCTCGGTCGGCTTGCTTTCAAAGTCTTGCGACATATCAAGCGTCACTGTCCGCTTAAATGGATAATTGTCTGCATATTGGCTTTCGACTACCTTTTCAGGCAATGTGACTATCTCGGTGCCCTCTGAATCCATCCAGTAAGGACAGATACCTGTGATCGTGTTGGATATGTAGGATTCCTGATTCAAGTCGGTAATATTTTTACCATATCGCAAGATAACGCTCGGAGTAGTTACACCCCTGTTACTCCACAACTTAACCGTGTAATTATCCCATTCATATTCACCACCGAACCGATCCAAAACGGATCCTTCCACACCACCTAATCTCTGACGGATGGATGCCGGAGTGCCTTGTGTATATGATGCAACCGTGGTTACGTTAGTCCAAAATGTAAACGGATTACTTTCAGCACTGTTTGTCTTTAATGCCTGAAGCGTCTGATTACAAGCTGAAGCGGATGCCGTGACATTAAAGGGCATACTCGGTATATAGCTCAACTGATAACTGATATGCTGGGCATATACCGCAAATTGTCCATTGATGGGCTTGGTTATCTTGTACACTCTGAATGCCTGAAGTGCGCTGGTGTTATTTGGCTTAACCACGATTATCGATGATAATTCAATCTCACTCGCATGATTTGCCGTTTCCGCAATGCTTAACTCCAATTCATACAACCCATTGCGCTCTTCTGTGACTTTACAAGTTATGCACTCAAGCCTTCCGATACCATTAGTTGTGAATGTCGTTGCATTTTTTGAGAATAAAATCGGCTTCATAGGATCCACCACCTTGGCTTGATCTCAATCTTTGTCAGACCGCTAATACCTATCGAATTATCACCCTGATTGAGCACCGGGAAGGTGCCATTGGTCAACACGATATTTCCATTGCAATTCGTTGACCCCTTATAGGCTTCCATCAGTTCACAATCTATATCCGTGTACTCATTTGCCGTGGTTATTTGCACGCTCACACCGCTTATCGTGAATGAGCCAGTACCATATGCCCTGATTAACGGCTTACTCGGCATATACTCATTGTGGATTGAGCCAGCTGCAGTGAATGTGAGTGGCTGTTCTCCGCTTTTAAGGAATCTCTGTGGCTTACAGTTAAAAGAGATGGTCAACTCACCAGCTCGCAAGATTCCATACTCATCAACCTCAAAAGGCAATGCTTCAGCCATGCGGTACTCTTCAACATTGATTGAGTCCTCTAAGCGCTTATATCCCTTTTTGGAATTAAGAGCATTCCTGAGTCCACGAATATTCACGTTATAATCTTTTATGATATAGGCCTTATAATTCAGCGTGATATTCTTATAACGACCATTATCAATAATCAGATCGCCATCTCTACCGGGTACGCTTACATACTCCCGATCTCGCTCTGGTGGATCCGCTAACTGATCCCCATAAAGCCCAACACCGAACTCTAACGTGTTTATATCATCAAATATCAAACAATCATTCCTACGCATAGACCAATCCTCTTCTCTGTACTGCGTCATTGATCTTTTCTTGGATTATCTCAGCCAATGCGTTGATATCCTGTCCTTCAGCACCATTGATTGTCATGTTGACTGTTATGCTTCCAGCGTCAGCCTGTGTCATAGGTGCCATGTTTACATTGGTCTGCGGTATCTCAATCTGTCCAAACGCATCATCAATCATGGCATCTGTGGCCTTGGTGATTTCATCTGCGTTGGCATCAATACCAAGTGCGATACCTTCATCAAACATATCACCGAGCCAAGCACCCTTCTTAGATGGTGAATGAATCTGCAACATATTCTTGGCCGCATTGAAAGCACTCTGAGCTGCGCTTCTTGCCGCATCTGCTATTGCTCCAGCCGCATTCACGATACCATTCTTGATACCCTGAATGATGTTCATTCCAATAGAAGCCCAATCTGTATTACCAAAAGCACTCTTAATTGCATTGATTATCTGCGGTATAGCCGCAACAACTTTGGGGATGGCTTGGAGTAGTCCAACTACTAACTGTCCAATGATCTCGATACCCTTTTGGAGTATCTGTGGCAAGTTCTGTGCAACTGTAGCAACGAACTTTGCAATAACTTGTACAACTGCTGTCACTATCTGCGGTAAGTTATTTACAATACCATTCACAAGATTCAAAAGCAGATTCTTACCATTTTCCATGATGGTCGGATAGTTCTGCATGATGAATGATGCAAACTGAGTAATAAGTTCTCCGGCAACACTTATCATCTGCGGTAAAGCATTCAACACACCATTGACAAGCGATGTGATAATCTCAACACCTTCATTGAGCACATTCGGAAGATTGGCTGTTATTCCATCAAGCAAACTGCCTAATATTTCGCCAGCCGTATCAACTCCAAGTATCTCGCCAGCAGCTAAATCCATAGAATCGCTAAGTGACTGAATGAGATCTTTACCAATGCTTATCCAATCCATAGATATAAGCGCTTTTCCAAGTTCAAATACAATCTTGGTGGCCGCTTCTAACAAGTATGGCGCTGCGTCAACTATAGCCTTGACAAGAGCCACAACAATATCAACTCCAACTTTGGCTATCTCGCCAGCATTGTCTGATATTCGATTTAGCGCACCAATAAGCATTGTGCCGACACCGCTTAACAGATCAGGCAGCGCTTTGAATGCGTTGCCAATCATCGGGAATAGATTGTCGAATAGGAAAGTATTGATAGTACTACCAAGCACTTGCAATGAAGGCCTGATATCTTCTCCAAGTGTGAGATTGGCTAACAGATTTTGACCAGCCGCCTTCATAGCACCAAGCGAGCCTGTGAATGTGGTCTTTGCCTCATCAGCCGCAACACCTGTCAATCCTAACTCATCCTGAATAACATGAATAGCAGAATAAACATCACCAAGATTATTGATGTCGTATTTTACACCTGACAACTTCTGAGCATCTGCAAGCAAGCGCTCCATCTCGGTTTTAGTACCACCATATCCGAGTTTTAAGTTATCAAGCATTGTATAGTTCTGTTTAGCGAATCCCTGATAAGCTGTCTGAATAGAAGTAATATCTGTACCCATCTTGGCACTATTATCAGCCATATCCATGATTGCAGTATTGGCCGCTTCTGCTGCCTTAACCGTATCACCACCGAATGCCTGTTTTAATGAAGCGCCGAATGATACAGCCTGTTCTGCATAATCATTTGCAGATATGCCAGCCTTTGCCGCTTCCACTGCATAGTCCTTTGCAGCTTTAGCCGCATCACCATACAGAGTATCTAATCCACCGAAAGACTGCTGTAAATCTCCACCAGCTTCAAGAGCCGACTTAAGAGCCGTACCAATACCAGCGGCGGCAATAGCACCCTTGATTGCTCCGGCTATGTTCAATCCGGCAGACTTACCAGCGCTCATTGACTCACCACTAAGCGCACTCGATATAGATCCACTAATACCTTTTGCAGATGGAATTATTTGGACATACGCTTTTCCTAATTCAGTTGCCATTTAATTTCCTCCACTCTTCTATGAAGTCATCACCAGTTTCAAATTCTCTGGTGGTCTTTTCCTCGTTCTTTGTCAACGCTTGCAACAACGATTTAGGCTTGTTTTTGCCTGTTGTAGCGTCTTTTGTTTTTGCATATACATTGATAGCTGTGTTATCAGCAATATGAGCCAAGAGTAGAGTTTTTGTATCTACTCTCAGCCCATTTATCTTAAGCATTATCCGGGAATCATCACGCAAACCATTCGCAAGGATAGCAGCATAATAAGCATCAAGACTTTCAATGCTATATATCCCATAGGTTTCCGCAAAATCACAAATCAAAGCATCCTCGTCAAGTGCTATCATTCCTGCGAGGATTGAGATTTTTTTGATTCTTCACCAAGTTTAGCCATGACATCACGGAACACTTCAATGATTACTCCTGTTTGAGCAATTCCGTCTTTGTCAGTTGCAAACTCAATCAGATCCGCTTCGCCTTTATCTCCAAACAAAAAAGGCACTGCAAATGCTGTACCTACTAAGATTTCATCTTCGTTGCCTGAATCCATCTTGGCTAATGCCTTTATAAATCTCCAATCCTTTACTTTTTCAGGATTGACATCACAAGTAAACTTGCTTTTGGTTGTAATTTTCACTTCATCCTCCTAATCTTAAGCAGATACAGAAGCGCTCTTCAGATACTCATAATGAGTATTGCCATCTGTATCAGGAATACACTTAACAGTGGTTTCATAACCAACTGCAGCCGTATCAGAATATGTGATATCTCCCACCTCTGATATCTTTGCATCCGGGATAACTACTCTCTTTGCCGTGTTGTCACGCAAGATCATATCAATTACGATTGCAACCTCGGGCAGATCAGCGTTGTTGGCACTGATTGCAAGACCTGTTGACAGATCGCCTGTCACATTGTCTGATCCGTATACAAACTTGAGAACATCCTCATTCAGTATCTCAATAAGAGTGAACTGAAATGTATCATCTTTAGATGTCTGTATGCTCAATACTGTGTCACCACCCCAAGCCTTGATATCCGTAGACTCAAGATTGGTAGAGTTGACAAGACCAGCATCAGAGCAATAACCAAGACAAGCAAAAGAAGCGTCAAGGGCATCAGCGGTATCATCGGGAAGATTTGTTCCCTTCGGTGCTACCCATATAGCGCCTGTGGTCTTGGGTTTGCCAGCAGAAACATTGCTTGCTACGTTTCCCATATTATTACCTCCTTAATAATGTACAATATCGAATACTGCCTGATATCTGTACTGCTTAGTTGTTGTATCTGTGAAATTATAATCAGTATTCAAGTCAACTTTAGCAATATCGCCTTCTGTGATAAGTCCGTTAAGCATTACATCTATAACTTCCTCATTCATCAGGGCTGCGTTATACATAGTATCTGCATAACTCTGTATTGTAAAAGTGCTTGAATATATGTGATTTTCGAGCGTGCTCCCTGTCTTTTCGAGTATAAAGAACTTACTCGGCTTTGTTTTAGGGATTTCCATAAAGGCCGGAGCACTCAGCCTGTTATCACTATTCAAGTAATTCAGTATTGTAACCTCTATCATATCCCTATCCTCTAATAGCCTTCAGAATGGTATTGTCTTTACTATTTTCTCGCCTTGCTTGGAATGTAACAGCGGCCACCTGTGCATTAACTCGGTTTTTACCTGTCTGAGTTGTGACTTCATACCCGGTACCGAGCCTTCCTATTGCATTATCAGCATAGCCTTTGCATATATTCATCATTTCAGGTGATCTTAACAGTTCTCTGACACCATCCCGATTAAGCTCAAACTTCATCTTATCAGCCATAACGCTCAACCTTTACATTGCTACCCCATCTTAGCGGTATATTCTCTTGTATGCCTGTCTGTGGATAACCTATAGTTTTATAAGCATCTCCCCAGATATATACCTTGGCATCTACCCAGTTATGAGTGTCACCCTTTGGTATTCCGAGCACATACTCGACTTTTTTACCGTATAATTCCGTAGTAGTCGTGATATCATCCGTTGTAGGCTGACCGACTAACACATCATCAATATTGACTTTTTTTTCAGATTCTATTGGAGCACCAAAAGGATCATATGATGTTATCGTGCCGACCACTAACTGTACTGTCATGCCCTTCATACGCTTAAACTCCCATGTGGTACTAATTCCTCTGTCGGTGAATATGAGCCAATCTGATTTCCTTTGCCGAGCATCTGCTTTTCCAACTTGGCAAGATATAACTCGCCTGTCGTACCGCTTGATATGCTCCAACTCTGTGAATATCCCAACCCACTCATTGAGCCTTGTGTTGCTCCTACTGGAACACCACCACTCTCACCATCACCAATGGCCCTGATGACCATTCGGCATGAAACAACCTTCTTGATATCATCTGATGCACTGCTACCATAAGAATCTATGATAACAGCCGCATCATCAAGTAACGTGGTACAGATAGCCTGTTCGCTCGTTGAAAGTGTACGCTCCATGCGAGCCTGAACATCTAAATATGTTGCATAAGCCATTGTTACCACCTCACTTCTTTGTGCTTGTCTTTTTCTTTGTTGCCGCCCTTTTCGGCTGTTCCTCTTTTGCCTCTACCGATTCAGTAGGCTTTGCGCTTATCTCAGCGGCCAGTACATGACCAGCCGCCAAGTATTCATCCTTGCGCTCATCCGCAACCCACATCTCAGTATTGGTTATGCGGTTGACGAACTTTATCATCATACGCTAGGAACATTTGTTGCTGTAAGAGCATTGAATACAGAAGTATCAGCACGGAAACCAACTTCGATCTCTGCTCTAACTGCAAACATATTCTGCTGGAAGAGATTGATAACATCACCACCACCAAGATCAAGAGTAGCATCTGATGAGTAGTCAATCTTAACGCCTTCAACAGTGCCATACATTGCCTGTGTCCAGTCACCCATAACTGCAACAACTGAAGGATTGCCAGCCTTGAAAGCACCCTTGCTGATATAAGTAGGTGCACCAAGGATCATCGGGATTGCTCCTTCTGCTACGCTATTGACAAAGAGTGGCCTCTTGTTATCATCCGTAGCTGCAAGGAAGATTCCTCTTGCCTGAGGTGAGATTGCATAACCGTTTACGATACCACCATGAAGTGATACATCTGTATCTGCTGCAACAAGACCAGCGTAAACATCTGATGCAAGGCTCTGTGCTGTAACTGATGCAAAGTTATCAAAATCTGATCCGGGCTTTGAGCCATTACCGAATACAGTTGCATCAAACTTCTGTGCAAGTGCTCTAGGAAGTCTAGAAACAAGTGCATCATAAAGAGAAGCCACATCTCTACGGAACTCGTTAGAGAAGGGAACGATAACTGCGAGCTTATATGCTCTCATAACTTTGGTCGCAAGTCCGGGATTTGATACCGGCTTTGATGCTGTTTCACCAACCCATGAAGCCTCGGGATCTGATGTGATTACATTGATTGCTGTTCCTCTACCGGGAAGTGCGATCTGTCTTGCAAGACGCATTACTGCTGAATCCTGCTGTACTTTTGCCATAATCTCCTGTGATACGTCAACAGGAAGATCTATGCTCGTTCTGTTTGTTGCTACGCCTGAAAGTGCCATAATAATTTCCTCCTAATTAAATGCTTGATTAGCCCATTCAGCAAATTGCTGTTTTGTGCTAGGTTTTGCTATGTTCTGGACTTCTCCACCATCCTTAAGATTGGGATATTCGGAAGGCTTTGCAAATGCCAAAATGCTCTCGGCCTGTGCTTTACACTCATCCTCTGTTTCCGCTGTCAAAAGATTGGTAGGAACTCCTGTTTCTGTTGCAACCTTTTCACGAATCGTTCTAACACTCTCTGCTTTTTTGAGTGTGTTCAGTTCAAGTTCCAACTTCTCAGCTCTCTCCGTTGCCTTCTGAAGTTCTGACTTGTTTGCCGCTTCAAATTCATCAAACTTGGCGGCCTTTTCTTTCAATTCTTCAAAGCCTTCGTACTTGGCTCTCTCTCTTTTAAGACGATCAGCCACAATATTATCCAGCTCTGCTTGGGTAAAGGTTTTATTCTCTACCTGATTCTCGTTATTGGTTGCATTTTCCTGATTCACAGTTTCCATATATACCTCCTAAAGAGTAAAATCCACGTTTTAGGCACGTGTTGCCGATATATGATAAAAGCACCCGGTTAAGGATGCTCTAATCAACATTTATCTCTTCAGCCTCGGAACTATTCAGCTCTTTTCGCTTTTCATAGGCTGACCGCTTTTGTGCGTTTATTTTGTCTTTGTTTTTTGCATAGTTTTCTCTACGTAGGGCATTGATAACATCAGGATTCATATTCATCCATCTTGCATATTCAAGGCTGGTACTTCCACCTAATTCATCAATGTCTTGGTCGACTGCGGCCTTTTCTAACATATCCCAATACTTATCAGGGTTATATCCTTGTACTTCAGTATCGGATGTATGTCTGACCATATATGAGCAATCACAATTACTGTGGATGTGTTCAGCGTGGCCTTTTCTCATTGACCGCTTGCTTATTTTCACCCATCCATTAGCCGCAAGCCCTATGCAATATGCGCAAGTATCACCACTTGGAATCCAAGCAAACTCAGCGCCATCTCTAGCACCATTCTGTACCAGCGTATCTTGACCGACTTGCTTTACCATTCTGCCGACCGTACTTGATACCATTTCAACATTGAGTGATTGTTTTAATGTACCATTCACGGCCTTGGCAACATCACTATATGCCGGATTAGGTGCAACCTCTGCTGGTGGAACTGCGACACCTTCCAATGCCGCTATCGCATCATACATTTCAGCCGCTACCGCACCACTTGCAGTGCCATACCACTCAATTATTTCATAAGCTGATCCAATTAAAGCATCTATATCATCTAAGCCATGTAATTGCACGTACTTTGCCATATCTTGAGCAGCTTTTGAATTTATCTTTGACAATGTATTGATAAAGGCTTGCCAATCCTTACTTGAAAGATACATTATTCAACCTCTGTATCAGGTGCATTGAGCAATTCGGTCACAATGTTCAGCCCGGTATTGATACGCTCCTGATTCTTAATTCGTCTTATATCAGCCTTATCAAATCCAATCATCTCAAGGAATGTATCTGTATTTGCAAATGCCTGTCTTGCGCTTGCGATCTTGATTGCCGCATCTGCGGTCATTGCCACGCTCGGCATTGCCGGATTGCGGAAGTGTGCGATAATATCACGCTGGTCATCCGTCAACTCACTCAATGCTATGTTGTTAACTATTGCGGTTGCCATAAGTGCAACCATTCTGAGTGAATCACCATTGCTGATGTTCAACTGTTCAGCCATTCCGATAAGCGTCTGACTTTGTGCGAGTATTGCATCACTTGATGTCGGATTTGCTTCGTTGACTACTCCAGTATCGGTCACGCTCAAACCTGTGGCGGCACTAAACTGTGTCGCAAGTATGCGAATCATCTCAACGTGTGGTGTGATGCTTCCCTGTGTCAACTGTCCGAATGTCGGCTTTTCGCCTGTTTCGGGATTGGTTGTGCTGGCTATGATCGAGCCTACGTACTGCCTAAACTTCTGATTGATTATCACATCATACTGGTCATCCGTAACACCAAGCAGATATTTCTGTGGTGATGTCGCAAACTCAAGACCGATAGTTGCATTGGCTATGGTTCGAACATAACCATCAATCAATCTTCTGACAGGCTCTTTTATCCTTGACCTTCCAAAAGGCTTATTGCTGGTAGCATTCCAAACAAATGCTTCCATTAACGGTCTACCCATCTTGTGAGCGTGCGCTGTGGCGTACCACATACCCATCTTCTTTTCCAATACCCATACAGCCGTATCAGTGTAGTAATATATCAAGCTCGGACTCCAAGAAGTAGCCTCTTCGTTATCGGGTACAGTGTCAATGATTGCAAAGCCACAAGATACACGACCATTTTCACCATCCCATAAAGCAGCCGCTGTCTGTGGAGAATGGAAACGGATTTTGCACCCAACCTCATCATCTGCTGACAATGTTGCAAATGTGCATCCGTACTTTAATTCATCACGGCAAGCCTTGGCATACTCGGCAATCAGATCATTGTTGATAACAATCTGGTCAAGTTGCTCCACTTCGTTACCATTCGCACCCACAAAACCGTCAAAGATAGAGCGTGCGGCAAGTACATCAACCGTCTTTGCTCCCCAAGCACATCCGATTTCCAACTTCCTCATACCATCAGGAAGCGCCAAACCCAAATTAACATCATTGAGTGATATCTTCCCTTCATAGTATTTATTTTTCTCTACATTCTTCGCCTGATGAGTTTCAAATACATTTACAAGCTTCTGCATCCGTATTTGCTCATTAACAGGGAATCCGGCAATCTGACCGGGTACGATTGATAAGTTCATAATAATTACCTCAACCTATACGCATAACTCTGTTAGGATCTCGCTTGGTATTCTTTGCCGCCCATAGAGCCAATGCACAAGCCTCTATTGGTGCGGAATCTTCGCCACCAAAGCCCCATCCACCGCTTATTGGTCTTTTCACGGATGATATAGCACTATTCCTCAGCGCATCCTGTCCACTGTACCAAGTAAGCGTTTGCTCGTTTAGGCCATCCATCAACATACTAACTGCAGCTATCATATCTGTAGCCTTTGGCCTTATGACCGAGCCTTTATACTTCCATACATCTGTTATTTTATCCACCAAGACATCTACACCATTGCGACCATCTATCACAACACATGATGCCTGTTTGTATCTCTCATTGAGCCAATCAGCAAGCCATTGTGTACCAAGTCCAGTAGGTTTACGCTCTATCAGTGATATACGTGCCTTACCACTCTCAGGAATGACCGCACCACACAAGCACACTTCTGAGCCATCAGCACTAAACTTTATACCATAGGCAGTTTTGCCATTCGGTTTTAGCTCATCAGACTTGCAAGCATCCCATAGCGCTTCTGGAATAGCGTATGCTTGGCTAACTGTAGTGATTTGTGTCCACCATCCCAAGCGTTCTCTGCAAAATTTATCAAGCGCCATGGTATTAAACTCATTCAAAACTGTCTTTTCTGATATTCTGTAACCCATTGCCGGATTAGTCATGTAAGCCAGTTCAATGACATTATCAGGTGTGACATCTTCTTTTTTCTCTATGGACCACTCAAGCCACCAAGTAGATAATGGTGGATCTATTTGGTGTGCTTTATCATGTAAACCTTTGAAAACAGTGCCGTGACACGTTTCATCAGGTGGAGTACCAAGATAAATGATCTGAGGCATTGCAGTATAGTCATCAACATCAGAAGCCGCTGAGATTGTCGGAAGTATTGCCGCCAATTCATCCTCAGTTAGTTCCTGCGCCTCATCAATGATTATTACTGAATATGTGCCACCTCTTGCGCCACTGTTCGTTCTCGTCTGGAACTCAATACAGCCACCTTCGTGCATTATTCCGTTTTCGTCTGTCCAATCTTTGAAATAAATACCCTCAAGTCCACGTGCTTTTACAATGTATTTAACATCTGCCGCAAACTCGGGATAACGTTCAGGATTCTCAAACAGATTTAATAGTTCTAAAAACATCTTGTGTGTTGTAGAACTATGATGTGCGGAATATAAAACTCTTTTATGTTCAAAATCTGATTTATATGCCGCATAATTCCTTGCCGAATAACTTTTGCCATTCTGCCTTGGTTTTGCAATACCAATGGAAGTAGCAGCCGGAGCACCAAACTCATCAACTGCTAACATCAACTCTAATTCATATAATTGACACGGATAAAAAGAGGCACCGCCATCCTCTTCAAATACTTCCGCAACTTCTTTTCCATTTGAGCTTACATATGTACCAATAACAGAATATGTCGGCTTTTGATTACCTCTTCGCATCTACCTTTTTCTTTAGGCGGTCATGCTTGGATTCTTTTTTGGTTTCATCCGGCAGTGCTTCGATCTCGGCCATTACTTCCATCAATCTCTTACTGTTGGATGCCATATCTCGACCACTATCACAATTCTGTATTGTTTCGGCCAACTTATCCCTAAGTGCAATCAATGTTGCTCGTTTGTCACCGCTTTTAGCGGCCTCAATAAGATCTGTCACATCCAAATCTCCCTTCTTTATACCGTGATTACGCATATTTCCAAATATATCCACAAGCCGTTTTTCGTTTTCCTCTTACACATTCTCCAATATTGCTTTTGGTATTTAGAAATGATTTAGCTTCTGTTATAGAAGAAAAATCCCTTATATGTTCGCCATCAACCGTGTATTGAGAAATTGGCTTTTCGCAACCTTTGTTCATTCTGGCTTTTAGAATTTCATCTTTGTTCGTTTCATCTGCGTGAACCCATATAAATCCTCCGGATGATTTATGATGTTTGTTTGTCAAACTTGCAGCACTTTTTATGCTTGAATAATCTATTCCAAGTGCCTCAGATGCTTCCTGTGCAGAAGAATATGTACGTATGTATTCTCCGTTCAAATTATATTGTTCTATTGCTCTAGCCTGATGATTTGCTCCACCGCACATAGCACTTGGATGTTTCTTTTCTTTAATCGCCTTTTTAAGTTTTACTTCTCTCTGGTTATCATCCTCCAAAAGCCAGATTGATCCGTTTGTCGAAAATCTGTTACCTTTGGTGCAATCGCTAATACGTGATATTCGTGTATTAGTGATTTCAGCCGCTTCCGTCATGCTGTCATATCTTCTGATTAGTTTTCCATCTAGACTATACTGAAACACACTTTTTTCAAATCGTGATACATCGTCACCGCCAAGCGTTTTATTGTATCCATATTTTGGATTATACGATTTATACATCTGTATAAAAAATTGTTCCATAGTCTTGGCTTCTGTTTCGTTAAGCTTTTCAGCTATAACTTCATGCCGAATATTGTGCCAGCCATATTTATTTATGGCATTAGTAAAATGGTGGTTGTACGAATAGCCACGACCATTCAGCCATCTTTCCTCTACGTTTCTGCTGGTTATACCAATATAAATTTTCCCATTAGGTGCCGTATGTTTATAAACGCAATATTCTTTTTTCATAATTACCTGCCTTCCGTAATCTGCCTATTATTAAGCCACAGCAGACACTAGGCATTGTGCTTTTCGGGAGCTACCCTATCTGTGGCAATGTTATTTATTTGATATGAGCCATGTGGAAAAATGTCTCAGCGCGTGCGGCGCT
>Ga0326512_10002118_pt1 | contig 14720 bp, 15 predicted proteins | sample 1_2617_0518_D_FD_203652 | JGI IMG/M metagenome (GOLD analysis project Ga0326512, IMG submission 203652) | Bovine rumen microbial communities from UC Davis, California, United States - 1_2617_0518 | ecosystem: Host-associated > Mammals > Digestive system > Stomach > Rumen | place: USA... | reverse complement strand
ATCTGCCTGCACTCGATGAGAACGGCAAGAGCAACTTCGATTACAAAAAGCCGTGTGAGGAAGGGTTCAGTACGGAATACTACGAGCAGAGAAGAGCGAGTTTCGAGCAGAACAATGACATGGCAAGTTGGTCGGCACAGTATATGCAAGAGCCGATAGAACGTGAGGGAGCATTATTCACACCTGAAACGATGAGGTATTACAACGGGGTTCTTCCAGAGGGTAAGCCTGACAGAGTATTCGGAGCAGTTGACGTTGCATTTGGTGGTGGCGACTACGTGGCAATGCCGGTTGCGTATCAGTTCGGAGATGACGTGTATATCGCAGATGTTGTGTTCAGTGACGGAGATAAGAGCGTAACTGAACCGATGGTTGCCGAAAAAGTAATTAAACATCGGATGACGGCATTGGAGATTGAAGCGAATGCGGGTGGAGATGCGTATAAAGAAGACGTGGAGCAGTTGCTGAAAGATGCAGGATATCGTCTGAATATTATGTCGAAAAGAGCTAATAATCAGAAAGCGAAGGAAATCCGAATACTTGATAAAGCACCCGAGATACGTGAGTTTTATTTTCTCGACAGAAATAAGAGAAGCGTTGAATATCAGAATTTCATGCAGCAGTTATTCTCGTTTACTGTGTATGGCAAGAATAAACACGATGACGCACCGGACAGTTTGTCACAGTTGTGCGAGATGATAAGGGGATCAAGTCCGATAATTAAAATCCTTGAAAAAAGGCTTTGGTAGGAATAAAAAGGGAAACGTTCCGAATGAGATAGACAGGTATTAATGTATAATTTATATTTTTGGTATGAATAAGATTTATAAGATACACTGTCCAGTATGCGAGAAAAGAGGGCGTTATAAGTGGCTGATGAATGTCAGCGAGAATGCCGTTGGAACAGTTTATCCATACTGCAAGGTGTGTAAGAAAAACATAAGAATAGATTTAAGTGCCGATAAGAGCCGATTCAGGAGGGCAAAATGATTAAACACGGCAGAAACCTGATTTTGCTGAATTACGATAAGGTTACTGACGAGAATATCGTTGAAATCGTGCTGAACGGGTATCAGCAACATATGGAAAACAGTGACGATTGCCAATATCTGATTGACTATGATAAAGGGATTATCCCCGAACTGTTGGCAAGGGAAAAGGAAGTCAGACCGGAAATAAACAACAAGATCGTAATTAACCTTGCTCACTATATTAAAAGATGGAAGCAGGGATACGGATGGGGAAATCCAATCGTATATGTGCAGAGAGCCGATATAGACGAATCAGGAGAAGACGCCTCAAAGGATGACAGACGTATCAACAGAATGAACGAACTGTTTTCCGCAGTAAGAATGGCGAGCAAGAATAGTCAGCTTGCGGACAGACTCCTGACCACGGGTGTTGGATATAAGATGATACTCCACGATAAGAGCGATAAGGGGTATTTTCACGTAGCAGTGCCAGACCCAAGGTATACGTTCGTAGTCAGAAAGGCTGACATACTGCACGAGCCGTTGCTTGCTTGTACATATGTTAACGATGAGTATGGGAATTTAAGTATTGCTAACGTATATACGGACAAGAAGGAATACACGATATGGTTTGATGAAGACGGCAACGAACATCACGAAAGCAAGCCTCACTTCTACGGAAAGATACCTATTATTCAGTACTTTAATGATGAAAACAGAATGGGTTGCTTTGAATATGTTCTGGACGCTCTGCTTGCTCTGTGCTTCGGGGTATCTGACAGAACGAATGACCTTGAGCAGTTTATAAACTCGCTGATCTGGTTTAATAATGTCGATATAGACGTTGAAAAGTTTAAACAGTTAGCAGATGTCGGGGCAATACAGACGGCTGATATGGGAAGTAAGCAGGCGAAAATTGAAATGCTTACGCAGGCACTCAATCAGACGGACGTTCAATCTCACATTAATAGTCTGTATGACTACATACTTACTATCTGTGCAATACCGAACTCAAGGAACACTACATCAGGCGGAGATACGGGAACTGCAACCTCAATGATTACAGGTTGGTCGGATGCTGAAACCTATGCGAAGAATCAGTTTGAAATTTTCGCTGACAGTGAATATGAGTTCTTGGAATTAGTGCTTAACTATATGGATAACGTATATCCAGAAGAACTTGATGGACTTGACATCTCTGATATAGGTATAAAGGCAACACGTGACAGATCACAGAGCCTGCTCGTTAAGACACAGGGATTACTCAATCTGCTGAATGCGGGTATTCATCCTAGACATTCAATCAGTGAAATTGAACTGTTCCCTGACCCGAATCAGGTATATGAAGACAGTATTCCATACCTTGAAAAGTGGAAAGCCGACACTAATAATGCGAAAGGTGCAAGACCGGAGCAGACAGAGGCTAGGGATAATCACATAGATGGTGGCGATGAGGAAAGACACGTTGACAGTATGACAGAACATGCGGTAATTTCGGTGGGATAATTTCCTACCGATTAAATATATCGTGAGAGAACACGTTAAAACCCACCATACAGAGAAGTATTCAAAACCCGAAAGGAGGCTACATGCCGAACTATTTAAAAAAGTTATTAGGAAGCGACTTTAAGGACGAAATGACAATGGATGACATTGCCGAAGCACTTGAAAAACAGAATTTAGTACCTAAATCGAAGTTAGACAAGGCACGTTCGGAAGTTGCAGACCTGAAAAAGCAGGCAAGACAGACATTAAGTGAGGAAGAAAAGAAATCCCTCGAAACACAGGAACTGATTGAGCAGTTACAGAGTACAAATGAAACACTGAAAAGAGAAAATTCGCTTAATAAGTATACTAACCAATTCTTATCGCAGGGATATGACAAGGAACTTGCTATAAAGTCTGCGAACGCTATGCTTGACAACGATATGGACACAATATTCGAGTGTCAGAACACATTCCTCGCAAACAGAGAAGCAAAACTCAAGAAGGATATTCTTGATGGGACTACCGCTCCGAAAGTCAGCGAAGGAGATGTGAACACTGTTCAGGCAACGCAGAATAAAGTGGACAAACTGCTCGCAAGTGGCGACAGAATGGAAGCGATGCTTGCTATGGAACAGTTGCAAAATAAATAATTAAGGAGTTTAAACATGGCAGCAGTAAACACAAACTACACGCAGAGTTTCTCCGCTCTCAACTATTCGGGATTTTTATTCAATAAGGGAAACACTGCAACACCGCTTACTTCTATGATTAGCGGAAGAATGAAGACAACAAATGCAGTTGAATTTTCAACAGGAGTTGAGTTCACGTCAGGAACAGGTAGTCAGCCTGCAATCTCTGAAGACGCTTCACTCGTAGCACCTAACGGATCAACTGTAACGAGAGAACAGAAGACAAACGTAACACAGATATTCCAGTATACATACGGCGTTTCTGATGCAAAGGAAAGCAATATGGGTACAATGAGCGGAATTAATATTGCAGGTCAGCAGGCAAATCCTGTTTCTGAAAGAGTATTCCAGAGAATGGCAGTTCTTAACAAGTGTGGACAGGATATCGAATACACACTCCTCAATGGTGTATATGCAAAGGCAACCGCTGATGACGAAGTTAACAAGACAAGAGGTCTTCTGAATGCAATTGGCGAAGACACAACTAATGACATTAAGGGTGCTGCACTCACTTATTGGGATGTATGCGACACAATTAAGGCAATTGCAGACAAGAATGCACCAACTGACAACCTCGTACTTGGTGTTGACGGAGTTACAAGACTTCAGATCAATGCAGACGCTACGAAGAACGGACTTACAATCGTAAACGAAGGCAGAAATATCAATGGTATCAACGTTCTTGAATATGTAACTCCTATGGGAACTATCGGAATCGTTGACCTGAAGTATCTCCCTGCGGGAACGGCAGTTCTGTTCAATCCATCAGTACTTGCTCCTGTACATCAGTTAGTACCGGGTAAGGGTAACTTCTACGAAGAAGAACTCGCAAAGCTCGGAGCGGGAACAAGATATCAGATTTTCGGACAGTTAGGTCTTGACCATGGTCCTGCTTGGTATCACGGAAAGATTACAGGTATCGCAACTACATTTACACATCCAGAATAAAAACTAACAAGGGGGATAAGGTATGACACAGTTAGAGAAACTGAAGGTTTATATACCTGAAGAGGAAAACGAAAACTTGCTTGAATTGTTACTAGAGGACGCCGAAGAGCTTATCTTATCCCGTAGATACCCCTTCAGAGAAGAGGCTAAAGAGTACGTCCTCGAAGAAAAGTTTCTGTCATTACAAGTAAAAATAGCGGTTGAAATGTATAACAAGATGGGTGCGGAGGGGGAAACCCAACACACCGAAAATGGAGTAATGAGAGTTTGGGAAAAGGCAAATGTCAGCAACAATTTGCTTGAACAGATTATACCGATGGCGAGTGTACCTGTATGAGAGATGCTTATATAAACCAAACGAAAATCTATTACTCCTTACTTGTTGACAGTGAAGAAACCGACAAGTACGGAAATAAAAAGAAAGTTTACACCGAACCTAGAGAGTGGCGAATAAGTATCTCTCCGGGTGCAGGTAAGCAGAGCGGAGCGAGCGAATACGGCTTCAACGTTGACTACGATAAAGAGATGGTTACCTACAACAAGAACTGTCCGTTTGACGAATATACAATCCTATGGATAGATGGCATACCAATTACAGAAGAGGCTAACGGAAGAATCATAAAAGTGGCAAGAACAAACAATTCAATAAGGTATGCCGTGAAAATGGGCAATGTTAAGAAATATTCGGATAGATATCAATAATCTGTCTACGATAGATTCTGCGATAAAAGAGCTTGAAGAATATCGGGATAGTCTGGATGGGAAACTTGATGATATCGTAGACGAGTTGAGGAACGAGGGCGAGATATACGCAAAGAATCAAGTTCAGGAAATGGATAATTGGGGAACTCTTGGCGAGTTAGTAAATTCCATCACTTCAGATCATGATGGAAAAGCAAGTGCGAAGATATACCCCACCATATATTGGGCAAAGTACGTTGAGTTTGGAACAGGCTTAAAAGGGTTAAGCCACTCACATCCACTGCCACCGGGCAATTGGGGGTACAGTGCAAAAGGATGGTGGTATCCTGCCAAACCTGATACCCCAAACCCGAAGACTATGATGTTTCCGTGGGGATTCTATGCTTGGACTTGGGGGATGCCCTCTCGTCCGTTCATGTGGAACACTGCGACTTGGTTGTATATACGAAAAAATGAAGTAATAAGGGAGTTTTTTAAATGATTAACAAGCGAGAAGAAATATTAAGTGGACTAGCAGAAGTAATCAGATCGGAATTTCCTGATGTTACGTTCGTAGATAAGGAAGAGTCGAGTGATCCGCCTGTTTTTCCGTATGTAGTCGCAAAACAGACTTCAAACAATGTACTTGACAGACATTCAACATTCAACAATCTTGAAAATGCGGTTGCAGAGGCTTATCAGATGCAAGTTTATGACTATGACGAAAGCACTATAACCGCAATAATGGACATAGCAAACGAGTATATGCTCGAAAGAGGGTACAGGCGTAACTTGTATGAACCGATACCGAACTACGCTGACACCTCGATTAACAGATACATTGCAGGGTGGAGAAACTTTGCAGTGATTTAAAAAAAAGAAGTGCCAAAGAGTGCCTATAAAAAACTTTTATAGGAGGCTTACAATGGCTTTAACAACTTTAGGTGTTCATATGGGATATGCTACAACGAAGACGGCAACATCTTTCGAAGACATCCCAGGACTCAAGAGTATTCCTTCACTTTCTCCTGCTCCGGACGCACTTGAAAGTTCAACTCTTGCAGAAACCGAATACAAGACATACGAAGAAGGATTAAAGGATTTAGGCGGAGCGTTAGAATTTACTTCTAATTTTGACAACGATTTTGTAACCGCTTGGGAAGCAATGATAACCGCACAGAACGGAACAGATGGCAAGAAACTGTTCTTCTGTGTTGCACATCCTGACCTTGACAAGGCAGTACGTTTCGAAGGTAAGGCAGCGAAGTTAGGTCTTCCGGAAACGGGTGTAAATGCGATTTGGGAAGCAACTGATTATATTACCCCTACGGGAGCTCCTGAATTTATCGACAGACCTGACATCAAGAGCGGAAACACAATAATAATCAATAAGAAAGGCTCAAGTGCTTCGCAGGGTTAATCCTTAACAATTATTAATAAGGAGAAACAACACTATGGGAAAAAGAATTGAATTTGATTACAAGGAAAAGCATTACATTTTAGAGTATTCAAAGAGAACAGTTAAAATCGCAGAAGAAGAAGGATTCAACTTTGACGATCTCGCGAAGAAGCCTCTCGCAATGATTGAGATACTTTTCAGATGTGCCTTTTACAAGAATCATAAATCAATTCAGTTTAATTCTGACATCGCAAACGAGATTTGGGATAGTATTGATGACAAGACAGGACTTCAGGAAGTTCTTGTTGAAATGTACTCCGAACCCGTTCAGCAACTGATATCGGGGGAGGGTCAGACGAAATGGAAGATAGTCGGATAAACGAAGGGGAAACCCTTTCGTTTTCCGACTTTTTAGAACGTTCATGTATTGAATATATGGCAATAGGGATGACTTATGAGCAGTTTTGGGATGGCGACAATGACGCTCCCAAACTGTTCAGAGAGGTCTGGAACAGAAAAGCCGAAATGAAGGACTATGACTTCTGGCATAGCGGACAATATGTGAATATGGCAGTTATCAATGCTATATCACGTATGGGCGAGTCCGAAAGGGATATTATTCCTTATCCTGAAAAGCCGTATATAGAACAAGAACGTGAAAGAAAAGATATGGAAAAGCAGAGAGATTACAAGGAAAAGGAAGCACTCGCTGCCCAACAGTGGATGAACGATCTTGTAAGACTCTATGCGGACGTGCCAAAAGATAGTGCCTAATAACAATAAGGAGGCTGACAATGGCACTTGACGATTTGACTATAAGTTTGACCGGCGATAATTCGAGTGCGGTCAATAGTCTGGAAGGTGTTATTTCTGCTCTTGATAAGTTAAGAACGGCTGCAAGTGTTTCGGGATTATCTGAAACGGCTGCCTCATTAACTGCTATAAGTCAGGCTTCGTTGCAGTTGGGAGAATCTACCCCGATAGTAACGCTTGCGGACTCTCTTGCAAGGCTCAAAGAGGTTGGAAACATCAAGATGACAGGTACTGTCAATCAGTTGAATAAATTGGTTGAAGTGTCAGGACTTTTGAAAACCTCGATGACAGACTCGGGATTTGCAACGAACATCAAGTCAGTTGCAGACGCTTTAAAGCCTCTTTCCGAGTTAGGCAAGAGCAACCTCGGAAGCACGTTAAATGCGTTACAGAAACTACCTGAAGTGTTTGCCACATTAAAGACAGTGGATATGAGTTCGCTCGGATCGACAGTTTCTGAATTGGCAACCGCTTTAAATCCGCTCGCTGATAAGATGAATGCAATAAGCAGTGGATTTTCTGCACTGCCACAAAAGGTTAACAAACTTGCATCAGGATTTAATCAGGCGGGTGCGTCACAGAACTCGTACAAGAACAGTACAAAGGGATTGATTGATATGCTCGGAACGTTCAGAGCAAAGGCATTAATCGTACTGTTCGTATTCCGTAAATTGAGAAATATTTTCGGATCACTTACGCAGGCAAGTAACTCTTATGTTGAAAACCTCAACCTGTTCAATGTATCTATGGGCGAGTTCGCTGACGAAGCAACCAAGCATATGAACAGAGTTACCGAAGCTCTCGGATTGAGTAAGTCTGAATGGATGGCAAATCAGGCGGTATTTCAGCAGATGGCAACGGGATTCGGTATCAGTGGCGAAAAGGCTGAAATTATGTCGAGAAACCTTACGCAGTTAGGTTATGACTTGAGTTCATACTTTAATGTCGATATCGACACCGCAATGCAGAAGTTACAAAGTGGTTTATCTGGTCAGATAAAAGGACTTAAGGCATTCGGTATCAATGTAAGTAATGCTGCAATTCAGGAAACTGCACTCGCATATGGGGTTAACCATACAACGTCAGAAATGAGTGAAGCGGAAAAGGCTATGTGGCGTTACGTTACGATTATTGAACGTTCAAGAAATGCTCAAGGCGACTTGGCAAGAACGTTGGTAACCCCTGCCAATGCGATGAGGGTATTCGGTCAGCAGGTTAACATACTGAAGACACAGTTAGGTAATCTTGTAACGATACTGCTTGCAAAAATCATTCCAGTTATTCAGTTATTCGTTCAGGCTATAAGCAAGGCGGTAGGATGGTTAGCAGGACTTCTCGGATTCAAACTTCCAGAGATTGACTATTCGGGAATGTCGGCAGGAATGAAGGACGTTGCAAACTCCGCTAAAGATGCAGGCGGTGGAGCGGGCAAATTAGCAAACGGCACAAACAGAGCAGCGAAAAATACCAAGAAGACAAAAGAAGAAATCAAGAAGTTAAAGAAAGAACTTCTCGGATTTGATGAAATAAATTTATTAAGTTTTTCAAGAAACAAGCCGAACAATGACAACGGCAACTCCTCTGGCGGTTCAGGAGGAGGAGGTGGCGGAGGTGGCGGTGCTTCTGGTGGCGGAAGCGGTGCATTACCGGACATTAAACTCCCCGAATATGACATGCTTAAAGGCTTGGAAGATCAGTTCAGCGGACTTAAAAAGGAAATGGCTGATCTGTTCGCTCCGGTTAAGAAGTCATGGGACACATACGGAGAAGCGGTTGCATATAGCATTCAGACGAAGTACAAGGTTATTAAAGATGTACTCCGTGGTGTATATGACAGTTTCAAAAAGGCTTGGACAGGTGGACGTGGCGAAAGGATTACTAACAACATCCTCAACACGATAATCCACATTAATGAAATAGTAAGTTCATTAGGAATTGCATTCTTACAGGCGTGGAAACATGCAGGTAATGGCGATAGAATAATGGACTCACTGTTAAAGATATTTGAAAGTTTAACTTTCTATGCAAGGAAAGTCACAGGTGGTATCAGGGATATCATCAGGAATGCGGACTTTGCTCCATTAATGAGTGCATTTGCAGATTTATCTGAAAGTGTTGCAAATCTTGCGGATAGTGGCATGAGAACACTTGTAGACATTTTCCTTAAGGTAGCAAAAGCGGTAGTATTCCTCGCAACGAAAGCTCTTCCGCCATTATTGGAAGTATTGAGCAAGGTTGCTGATTGGTTCGCTAAACATCCATACTTGTTCCTCGGATTCGCAGGAACTGCGAAGGTTGCGGGAATAGGACTTGGAGTTGTTAAGGGTAAAATTGGAGAGCTTGTCGCAAAGAACAGTTTACCAATGCTTGCTAGTGTTCTTGAAACAGTTAAGATAAACCTCAAGCCGTTAGCGGGTATGGCTATGGACTTTGTCAAGGAGTTTACCCCTCTCGGTGGCGTGATTGAAAGTCTTGGTTCAATGTCCGGTTTAACTATTCTGTCAGCAGGCTTAATTATGGCAACACCGCTTATGGCAGGTCTGTATCTGAAGTCGAGGGCAGCAAAGACAGAAGTTGGACAACTCGGTAAGAAGTGGAAAGAGATTGACACGAAGAGAAAAGACCTCGAGGTTATGTACGCCCTGGAAACTGATCCGAAGAAGAAAAAAGCACTTCATAAGGAACTTCAGAAGTACAGAAAACAGACTATCGACATCAAGGCTCAAATCAAGCTCAAGCAAGGTCAGAAGGCAAAAGAAACGAAGAAAATCACAAAGATTGCTGACTCCTACAAGGCGAAGATCCCGATGGACATGCAGTTAAGACAAGGCTCAATAAAGGGCAGTGTCAAGAAGACTCGTGATGAGGCTCGTAAGATTGCACAGGGCAAGCCGATTGAACTCAAGGCGGTAATCGAAAAATTCAGCAAGATGAAAGATAAGCTAGTCGGAATAAAAGATTCTGCAAAGAAGTGGTTTAAAGACCATCCGATTATATCAACAGTTCAGGCTTCGACATACGAAAGCGGAGTCGGTAAAGACCTCAAGAATCAGAAGAAAAAAGCAAATGGATGGCTGAAGACGAACCCTCTGAAGTGGAAGAACCAACTCGCACAGAAGATCGGTTGGCTGAAAGAACAAGCACAAAAGGCGAGAAAGGCTGCACAAGATTGGATTAAGGATCACTTGCCGAAGTTTAGTTTTTCAGTAATAAGTCCTACGGAACTGTATAAAAAAATAAAAAAGGTTGTTAACGATGCGAAAGCAAAGGTTAAGAAGAAACTTTCCAACATCACTCTTAACTTCAAAGTAAAGATGGAAAGTCTGAAGGATTGGATAAACACGAAAATTATCCGTCCGCTGAATAACGGAATTGCGAAAGTACCGGGGTTAAAGAAGGTAGTTCATATCCCCGAACTGCGAGCCGAAGGTGGTTATGTCAACGCGGGACAGATGTTCATTGCCCGTGAAGCAGGACCAGAAATGGTCGGTACTATCGGCAACAAGAATGCAGTTGCAAATAACTCGCAGATCGTAACGGCAGTTAGTGAAGGGGTTAGAAATGCACTGTTGAGTGTTATGAGTACGGACAGTGGACAGAGTGCAGGCTCGCAGACGATTAACCTTGTGGTAGACGGAGAAGTACTCGCAAAAGTGGTTAATAACTACAATAGCGGTCAGCAGTTAAGATATGGAGTTTAGTTATGGACAATGTATTAGGAAAAATTGTATATATTGAACATCACGGAACTGCGAAAGTACAAAATGCAGGTAGTTCTAAAACCCCTAAAACGGGGTGGGGTGCATATAGCAAGAAAAACAAACTCGATAAAAAATATCATTCTATGGGCAAGCAGACTAAAAAAACGAGTGATGGATTGACAACCATAACTTATACAAGGTATAAAAGGTGGTCTGTGAAAAATAAAAACCCTGACGAGATAGATGTTAAGTATGGCACTAAAAAGCATAGGCATAAATACTATTATTATGATACTGCTCATATAGCGGATGGATTTCTAACCTCATTGAGTGGAGATTATGCGACTACGGCAGGCAATATTTATACAAATTGTTACTTTTGTGATTCTGCGACAGGTATTAGTGGGATAACGGGGGCAGGAACATTTCCTACCCCTTCCGTATGTGATATTTCGTTCCAGGATATTGACGTTGAAAAAGATGATGAAACGAAAAAGAAAAATGTCACAGATGTAGGTAGAGGTCCGAGTGGATACCTCACAAGAAACAGAGTTCGTGCAAACGTAGTTAAGATAGAACTTGAATGGTATTTTCTGACCGCTTCTCAAGCAAGCAAGATTCTCCAAATATTGTCATACGGGAAAGCGACAAACAAGGGCGATGCTTGGTTACTTGTATGTTTCCACAATCCATACACAAATGCAATTATAAGAAAAAAAATGTATGCGGGCGACAGAAGTTTATCGGCAACATACAGAGGAAACTATACTAGTTTGAAAGTGAGTTTAGTCGAATGGTAATGAAAATCAATTTTGCAGATAATTTCGATTTATATGACATACCATCGGAAGAAGGTAATCCATATGTTGCGGACATAAGGCTTAAAGATTCAACGTCATTATCGAATGAAATCACGCTCGGAACTGCGGTAAGTAAACAGTTATCATTTACTATTTATAACCCACCTGCAACAGTTTTTGATGGACAAAAGGTTACACTATTTAAAGAAGACGATCAAATTACAGAGGCGGATATTGACCTCACAGAATATGGACTTACAGATGAAGAAGTTCTCGAGGAGGTTTTCGAACCCCTTGAGGACGATTCAACCGCTGAAATCGAACTGACCGAAGAACAAAAGCAAGCAATAATAGATCAGATAGAAGCGGAAGGCACAACGGACGATTTCTTTGTGGTCGGAGAAGACGATGAAGAAACGGGAAGCACCGAAACGATTGCTGACGAACCGACAAATGATAACTATCGTGATGAAGGTTACACAACTGAAACGGAAACTGTTGATGACGATGAAGGAATTGACAATTCTTTAGAACTAGGAGAGTTCTATATAACGAACATAGTACAGGGCGATGAGTATGTAAGCATACAAGCTCTTGACGGCTTCATTCTTATGAATGATAAATATGTTCCGACAAACACTACTGACACAGTGGAAAATATGTATACAGACTTCATTAATCAGTTGTCACAAATTGGTATTGATTGTAACGAAGAACCTGAATATCCAGACATGACAATAACTTGGAATTATGACACAACGTTCCGTGAAGCAGCAGGGTATTTTGCCGGACTCATGGGTGGATATGCGACATTTGAAAGAGATGGGTCACTAGATATCAGACAGTATATGAAGAACGATTCTGTCAACATAGTTGATGCTGATATTCATGAAATCAGGATAAATACTGATGGTGGAATTGGTATTTATATGATGAGATGTGACACAGATATCACTGCTCTTGAGAATTGGATTACAACATCAGGTACACAAGTAGGTTTTTCTATTGATTTTGTCAATCCGTTTATGACACAGACACAGTTGGATTATATATTCGAAACGTACTATGAATATCTCGAATATACCCCTGCAAGGATTGTTATGGATTGGTATGACAATGTAAGAGCGGGCGATCTGATTAATGTACGTGGTAATTGGATTTTAATAACAAATCAGACGATTGATTTCACATCAGAAACAACAACCATAGACAGTTTAGGTGTTACTGCAACGTTAAGTGATGGTCAGATTGAAAACCCGTTAACGAGAGTTATGCAGAGGACACAGAGGGTTCTGAAATCTGCGGTTGAAACGGCAGAAGAGATTGCAACCGGGGCAAGTACAATTGCAAGGGCAGTAAGTCAGCACTTCTGGTCAACGGAAGAACCGATTTATTTTTTAAGTACCGACACGGCAATAGTAAGTGGCAAGATTTACTACAAGCAGATTGACGGCGTGTGGACAACAGTTATTCCGCAGACGGGAGAAGAAAAACCATCAGAAGAGGGTTGGTACGAAAGAACCGCATCAGGTGCTTTTGTAACAGAGGCTACGCAGGAAGAGTTCGTTGAAAATCCTAGCGGAAAAAATTCCATATGGAATAGTGCGGGAATGCTCTTCAGAGATGGGTTGAAAAATCTGCTTGCAATTGTAACGGGCAATACCACAGGTGTAGCGATTTATGATGGGCAGGGCAATGACAGTACTAACGTAGTAGCGAGCTTTACCGACAACGGGGCGGTTGTTGGAAAAACTGAAGAAGGTCATATAGAAATCTCCGATAATGAATTCATTATGAAAGACAGTAAAGGCGGAGATTCGTTTAAGGTAACTCAGGACGAAGACTCCGCATCAAGTGAAACATACACAGAGAATGTTGAGGCGATAAATTCGTGGGAAGATTTTGGAAGTGGTCCTCCCGGCTACATCCCCGAAATTATGAAAGATGGTTACTCTTATTCTCTCACAAATGATTATAAATCTGATATCTCGATAGGATTTACAACCACTGTGTATTATGGCTATTACAAATCAGGTGCAAAAGTAATGTCATGGAAGGAATATTGTTCTGACACTGTAACGCTAACAGTAGGAAGTTCCTTCTCGCACGACATTTATGACGATGCCAACAACTTTATGTTTACTTATGGTGGAAGCACCTCTTTTGATAGCACTAATCTCGTTGCTACTTTAACCATTGATAGTTATTCACTAAAACCGAGCGAAGGCTGGGATAGATGGTGGTCATATGACGGGATTAGGGTCACGGTTCAGCCAATTATATCCTACAAAACTTCACTGCTTATGCCTGTCGTAACTATCGGTAGGTATGCAGACACGACAACTTATCCTGACACAGTGTTTGCAATAGGTAAATCGAAGCTGACCCCGGGGGAAAGCACAACCAATGTATTCAGAGTTGCTCGTGATGGCGAAACGAATATACAGGGAAGAGTTGCGAGCCATATTGATTTCACAGACAACGCAGGCACTTCAACATTCAGAACTACAACTCAATCCGGTTCAGTATCAATACGTGGTGGCAACAACACTGATTCTTACAAGACCGTCAGCATAATGCACTCGTTAAGTGGTTATTATCCGTTGGCATTAATAGAATATTCATTTTCAGGAAGCCATGCAACGTGGCTTAATGTGTATATACATAGACTAGTAGATGTCACGAAAGGCAGTTGTACTGCACAGATCGCAGTTAGAGATTTAACTGACGGAAATTCATACGTTACGCCATCTATTTCAACCACTGTATTGTGGGCAAAAGCTTCATAAACACAGAGCGTTTTAATTGAATAATAACACGTACCGTATTTTAAAAACGGCTTAAAACGGCTCTCATAAAGCCGATTTTCAGAAAAGAGGGGAAAATGAACATTGAGATTATAAAGAACATCGGGGCAATCCTTTCCCTTGTATTGTCCTTGTGGGCGGTGTACAAGGTGCTGATTGAACTTCAGGAGCCGAGAAAAGCACTGGAGAAGAAAGTTGAAACCTTGGACAAGTGGCACAGGGAAGACCATGACAGGATAAAAGATATGGAAGAACAACAAAAACTGATGCTCAAGAGTCTGTATCTGTTAATCGAACACGAAATAACAGGAAACGGAATCACAGACTTTAAAGAGATAAAAAGTGAAATAGAAAGGGTAATATTCTAATGTATAGAGTAACTACACCAACGCACGTGTTTGCACTGCCGATTGATACATCTGA